>Ga0214481_100734_pt1 | contig 15821 bp, 12 predicted proteins | sample M1_20Mar14CPVII9_4_FD_165057 | JGI IMG/M metagenome (GOLD analysis project Ga0214481, IMG submission 165057) | Marine eukaryotic communities from Monterey Bay, California, United States - M1_20Mar14CPVII9sort6BwellG10 | ecosystem: Environmental > Aquatic > Marine > Unclassified | place: USA...
ATAGTCCCCCCCCCCCCCCCCCCGATATCAAGATAAGCAAGGTGGCGGCATGCTTGGCAAGTTGAATTGGCTGAAATTCAAATGAAGGATACCTGGGATAATCTGAGGGGTATCCTGGACCCCGCCCAATTCAACAACTTGCCACCACCCTGCTGCGCAGACTCGTCCCCCAAGTATGTAGCAACACTAACAATTTACTATATCATCGTCCTCCAGCCCATGCTTATCCTATATGCAATAACAAATAACCATACATTATTATCATGAAGTTCACTCCCATTATTTTATCACTTACCATCGCCACAACTAATGCTAAAACTCGTCGTCGTCTCAACACAATCGTCGGTGATGAATCTGATGCATCGATGTCGTATGCATCTGTATTAGGTGGTAGTAGCAAGTCTTCCAAAGCTCCTACTGGATCGCCTACCTCTGCTCCTACGGCTTTTCCTACTGGGTCACCTACTCCTGAGGTATGTTATATATGTTGTCGTTGTGTTGTATTGAAACGATGATGAGATATCAAACCTCTGACTAACCCTTTTTCGTCGTATCTATCCAGCCAAAGCCTGGTGAATGTGGATCAACAATCGACACGGGTGATGTAATCAACACGGGTGGTGTCTTTACTCTCCAAAAAAGTCTTCGGTGTGATTGTAGGTTCCCTAGAGGTCCGGCCTTGATAGTTGATGGGCAGGGAACTGTGTTAAATCTCAATGGATATACTGTGGAGTGTGAGACTTTTACAACATTTTCAATACCTACTGTTATCAAAGTGGTCGGTACTGCCAATACTATTAAGGGGCCTGGTACAGGTGAGTGTACCTTATATACTTGAAAAAAACTGTGTTTTCCACAATGAGTACTACACAAATCTAATTCTTCATATCGTATCTTATCGTATCGTATAATAATAGTCAAGGGTGGTGGTCCCGATTCAACTGGTATCAGTTTGGGCCAATCTGCAAATCCTCGACCGGCTGGATTCCATACTGTGGACAGCGTTACAATTGGTCCTGATCGTAAGTTCAAAGTTCTTTCTGTTTTCATTCAAACAACATACAGTACTTCACTGATTGATCTTTAATCTACAAGTCGGCACAGGTATTAATATTGACTCGAATGATAATACGATCATTAACAATTTCATTGCAGCGACTGGGAATTTCGAAGGTGTGAGAGGCCTTATTATCGATAGGAACATTATTAAAGGTAATACAATTGTCAATGCAGGAAGAGAAGGAATCAACCTTATCAGCCTTCCCAGACTTGGCACATCAGACGATAACGAAATTCTAGATAACACAATTATCTCTTCGAAAACTGAGGGAATCTCTATTGGTGGCAAACGTAATGTCATCCGTGGAAATACAATTAACCAAAGTGGTGAAAATGGAATTGCAGTCGGGAGATTTACGGGTTTGATCAGTGAAGGCGTCATTATCAAGGACAACAGCATTACGAATAGTAATGAATATGGCATTGTAATTGGTTCGGCCAATAATGCAGTTGTAATTGGAAACACTCTTGCTGGGAATACGGATGGCCCCATTGATAACCAGGGAACTGATACAGTCTTCGCTGATAATGTCCCTAACCAGATGTGAGCTTATTGTTAGTTCATGTTTCGAGAAGAATTTATTGATCAGTAGTATGTTAGTGGAAGAATGATTAGGTCCGGTGTTTAAATGACAAATAGATCTGGTGGTGTATAGATGAAGTTAAAGTAAAGTTAAAGATATCAATATAGAATGAGCCTTTAAACTATATCTCAGATACTTTACTTCTAAATCAACTCCTCAACTCCACTTTCTCTTTCATCACACATCCAAAACTCAACATATTCTGTACATGTACATATCCCCGGCATATCACATAACCTTCATGCTTCGACACTCTTTAGTACGGTGGAACAACAGGCGCCTTCTGTTGAGTCAACTCAGCCCAATCAACACGACGTTGAGATGAATCGCTTCCATTCTTAATCTTTTGACGAGTAGCCAAACGTGCTGCCTCCATCTCGGCAGCCTTGATGAACTCTTGCTTCTCAAAGTATTGTGTGGCAACACTTGCCTCGGGTGGAGATTCATTCATCTCCTTGAGCATTAAATCACGCTTGGACTTCTCCTCGGCTGCCTTGGTAGTGAAGTATTCAATGGCGGCAGGGGCAGGCTCGTTCTGCATAGCCTCAAGCTCGATCTTACGCTCTTCCTCCTTCTTGTGGAAGTACTCGGTAGCAACCGAGGCTGGAGGAGGATTCTCCTTCATATCTTGTAGTTCAGCAGCCTTCTTGGCCTTGTCTTCACGATCCTTGTTAGTAAAGAACTCTTGTGCCGCAGGCAATGGTTCAGGATTAGTTTTCAACTCGTCCAACTCAGCCTTCTTCTTAGCCTTTAATTCACGATCGGCAAGTGTAAACCGTTGAATGGCCGCGGGCATAATGTCATTCTCACTATCAGCAACTGTTGATGATAATGCCTTCTTCTTCTCATCTTCAAGGGCATGGAAATGTTTAGTTGCCGAACTCATCTCCTCTTGACTTAGCTTACGTTGTGCTTCTTCATTAGCAGCCTTGTCTTGGGCTGCTTTATTTGTCATCTTCTTAACAGCGATTGGCATTTGAGACTCGCTTAACTCACGTTGAGCTAATGCCTTCTCTGCCAACTCTTCTTCACCCAACTTGGTAAAGTAATCGATAGGCAAAGGATCCATTGCTTCACGATCCTTAGCTTGGGAACGGATAGCCTCCATCTCGGCAGCCTTGATGGACTCTTGACGTTCAAAGTATTGTGTGGCAACACTTGCCTCGGGTGGAGATTCATTCATCTCCTTGAGCATCAAGTCACGCTTGGACTTCTCCTCGGCTGCCTTGGAAGTAAAGTATTCAATAGCCGCTGGGGCAGGCTCGTTTTGCATAGCCTCAAGCTCAACCTTACGCTCTGTCTCCTTCTTGTGGAAGTACTCGGTAGCAACCGAGGCAGGAGGGGGGTTCTCTTTAAGTGCCACAAGTTCAGCAGCCTTCTTGGCCTTGTCTTCACGATCCTTGCTGGTAAAGAACTCTTGAGCCGCAGGTAATGGTTCAGGATTAGTCTTCAACTCGTCCAGCTCTGCCTTCTTCTTTGCCTTTAATTCACGATCGGCAAGTGTAAATCTTTGAATAGCCGCGGGCATAATCTCAACCTCGGCGGTGGTACTACTACTTGATAACTTCTTATCATTATCAAGTTTCTTAAAGTGTCGTGTAGCATCACTCATTTGTTCTTCACTTAACTTCTTCAATTGTGTTTCATGTTCAAGTTTATCTTGTGTTGCCTTTGCTGACATTTTAGATATAGCAATTGGCATACTCTCCTCTGCCAACTTCTTCATTGATTCAGTACGTTCTTCACTCTCCTTCTCGCCTAGTTTGGTAAAGTAATCAATTGGCAATGGTTCCATTAGTTCCTTATTGTTAACTACTTGTGTACGATTTGATTCCATTTCTTTTTGTTTCTTAATTGCTTCAGTTTCAAAGTAGAGGGTTGCTACTGATGCTGACTTTGTATATTCTGGTAATTCAATCTTAGATTCGTTGTTGGTGGTAGTACGAACTGACTTTGATTTAGTTGGGGTAGTACGTTTGGTATCCTCTTGAGATGTACGTTTGGCAGGCAATACAGCGGCGGTGTTAGGTGCGGTGGAGGTAGGTGCAGCAACAAGGGCAGTAAACGCCTCATAATCATCATCAGTCATTAAACTATCCCCATCGTCAGACTTCCATGCACTACCCTCATCTTCACTAATTGATTTAGAGAATGTATGATGTTTAATATCAGTTTCAATACCCTGTTCCTCACTGCCGTTCATTAGTTGTGTAATAGTTTCAGTAGGACAACAACTATTCACTAATTCCGTAGTTTGACGCTTGGTTACATCAATGCATTCAGTTTTAATACTTAATTCACTACGTGACTTGTTGTTCGATGGAGTTGATAGGAATGATAAAAAATTGGCATATTGTGAATCATCTGTTGATTCAGAATCATATCCTATAGTATCATCACGATAATCTTTTGTTTCTTTATTTGTCTTAGTCCATGATGTTGAGATTGTAGAGGGTTTGGTGGAGGAAGTGGGGATTGAGGAGGTGTTTGATTTTGTTGTTAGTACCATGATGTTGTGTTGTGTATATTATGTGCACTTTTTTACAGAATGTTTGTTGATCGATTGCAGGTATATTGCAATGAAATAGCTGCTACCGAATAGTTATGGGATGTTGTAAAGCGTTGAGGAGGAGCCCTACGCATGCAATGCAAAGAGATGCTGTCAGCTCACTATTGCAATGCAAAAGGTCAAGCGGGAGGAGAGTGGATTCTTGGAATGGATACCAACACGTGTCCTTATGGGCTTTAGAAGAAAGAGAGGGTTCCCAAGAACGATGCTCTGGTACAATTCTACCTACGAGGAGTAGGATACCGACTCTTAACGCATGGAAACCAAGTTATGGCTTTCTTGCCACCGCACTAATTTTTTGATGATCGAAGTTGCCGAGGAAGCTTCATGTGGTAATCATATTAGTGTTGGGGAGGCGTCAACGCTGTGGCAACCATTGCAATAGGAGAGAGTTCTCATATTTCTATATTGAGTGCACATCTTGTGCTTCATTTGCAAGTAGAATATATCATCGACCGCTGTCCTTATAATATAAACAAAGATATAATATTGCAATCATGGTATTAACAACTCGATCAACAACCAACTCAACTACTCTAACCACTACCTCCCCAAACAAATCATCATCAATTCACGTATCATCAAAACTATCAAAGAAGAATACCGAAGAAACACGTAATCAATCAGATGACGATGAACTAAGTATCAGCTCGGAGGATAGTGAAGGATATAATGAATTCTTAACATTCTTAAATACCCCTCCTAAACCTGTCAATAAGAAGGATATTGTTGAGAGTAGTAGTAACAAATCAGCGGTGGTTAAGAAGGAGAAGGAAGCAAGGGAGGAGGAAGAGACAGTAGTGTTGGCAGCGGCTACACCACTTGAGGCTAAGAAGATTGAAAAGGCCGAGCGTAAGGCCGAGAAGAAGAAGGCTGAGCGTCGTGGTAAGCGTGAGAAGTCTACACCAACAAAGAAACAACCTGTTGCTGCAGTTGCTGATAAGAAGGATGATAGTAATTCGGATGAGCAACGTGCATCACCCCCACCACCCACCTCAACAGTAGTTGAATCAACATCCACCTCATCAACTCGTATCTCAAATGATAACCCTACACAATCAGCTACCGATACAACACCAATTGCAATTGAATACTTTACAGCAAAAGCAATTACCGACGCTGAACTAAATACAATTAAACAACGTCAATTAGCAAAAGATAACATGCCCGAGGCTCACTTACATTTTGATAAAATTGCACATACCGAAGCAGTTCAAAAAGCAGCAGAAATTGAGGAATTGATCAATGCACCACGTCCCGCGGCTGTTGAATACTTTACATCCATTAGTATCGAAGATGAATTGAAGCGTAAGGCATTGATTGAAGAAGAGAGTCAATTACCACCCCCTCCGGCGGTTGAATACTTTACCAATAAGGCAGCTGAGGAAAAGTTGGCAAGGGATGTAATGTTACAAGAGTTAAAGGAGAATCCACCACCTGCATCTGTTGCTACTGAATACTTTGCTTTGAAGGAAGAGGAACGTAAGGTTGAGTTGGAGGCTATGGCGAATGAACCGGCACCTGCGGCTATTGAATACTTTACTACCAAGGCAGCCGAGGAGAAAAGTAAGCGTGATGCAATGTTGAAAGAGATGAATGAATCTCCACCCGAGGCAAGTGTTGCCACCCAATACTTTGAACGTCAAGAATCCATCAAGGCTGCCGAGATGGAGACTATTCGTTCCCAAGTTAAAGATCGTGAAGCAATGGAGCCTCTTCCTATCGATTACTTTACCAAGTTAGGTGAAGAAGAGTTGGCAGAAAAAGCATTAGCACAACGTGAACTAAGCGAGAGTCAAATGCCAATTGCTGTTAAGAAGATGACTGCCAAAGCTACACAAGATAAGATGGAACGTGATAGTATGTTGAAGGAATTGAGTGAGGAACAAATGAGTGATGCTACACGACACTTTAAGAAACTTGATGATGACAAGAAGAAGTTGGATGAGGCTGACCGTGAGGGTAAGGATATTGAATATATGCCCGCTGCCATTCAAAGATTTACACTTGCCGATCGTGAATTAAAGGCTAAGAAGAAGGCTGAGTTGGACGAGTTGAGGAGTAATCCTGAGCCATTGCCTGCGGCACAAGAGTTCTTTACTAACAAGGATCGTGAAGAAAAGGCCAAGAAGGCTGCCGAGCTGAAGGCATTGAAGGAGAATCCTCCTCCTGCCTCAGTAGCCACCGAGTACTTCCACAAGAAGGAAGAGGAGCGTAAGGTCGAACTTGAGGCTATGCAGAATGAGCCTGCTCCTGCCGCCATTGAATACTTCACCACCAAGGCCGCAGAAGAGAAGTCCAAACGTGATTTAATGCTCAAGGAGATGAATGAGTCTCCACCCGAGGCAAGTGTAGCCACACAATACTTTGAGAAGCAAGAGTTCATCAAGGCAGCCGAGATGGAGGCTATCCGTACCCAAGTTAAGAATAAGGAATCAATGGAGCCTCTACCAATTGATTACTTTACCAAGTTGGGTGAGAAGGAGACTGAAGAACGTGCCTTGTCAAGGAAGCGTTTGGCCGAGGAGAGTATGCCAGTCGCTGTTAAGAAGTTTACCAAGGCTGATGAACTTGCCAAGTCTCAACCAATTGTTGTTGAACATGAAGAAATGAGTGTAGCCACACAATACTTTCATCAACAGGCCGAGGCTGAATTTGCAGCTGCAATGGAAGCTAAGAAGGAGGAGAAGGTTGACATTATGCCCGCTGCTATTCAAAAGTTTACCTTGGCGGCACGTGAGGAGAGTATGAAGAAGAAGATGGAGTTGGAGGAGCTGAAGAAGAACCCAGAATCATTGGCTCCTGGTGTTGCCCATTTCACTATGACTGCATAAGTCGCTTGTGATTTGAGATGATTGTATAGATGTGTGTGAAAGGTGGAACAGAATGTTTTTGTGTGTTGGTGGAGTTATACGTTTATTTTGATGGGAATGACTAGATATTTGTAATATAAATGAAAGAATCATGAGAGAGTTCGTCTTTAAGATATTTAGTAGTCTGCCAACTCTTCATCAACCCTTCTTTGTGTTGCCTCATCTATTGAACTCTCTTTCTCTTTACTACTAACTCCACAACTTTCCTCTAGCCAACACATAAACGGCTGTCTACACATTGGACAATGTATTGTAGCCTTCTCCTCAAGAGTATGCAATACGGTTCTCCTCTTCTTCTTCCATGATGCTATCCACCATTGAGTAACACAATCTCTATGAAAACAATGTGTGCAATGAGAATTACTCGCCCAAGATACTGCATCGTCAAGTTCATACTGTCCTAAACAAATTGCACAAAAGTGTGGTACCTCTCTTCTATTTGATTTGTTGTTGTTGTCATTAGTATCTTGTACTACTTTTTGTCCAGCATGTGGTATCTTAATGTGTGTATATCTGAATAACTCTGCAATGTTATCAGTAGTAGTAGAATTGGTTTCTTCCTCATTATTGTCTGTAGAGTTTGTTTCGTTCTGTTCATCGTGGTTTGATTGTGAATCGACGGTATTGCCTAGCTCGATATCCACCATATCATACTCGTCTTCTTCTCCCGATGATGTATCCGGTAGACGTTGTACCATATCTTCCTTTTGCAATACCTTTTATACAATGCAAAGGCACAAGTTAGAAACACATATGCACACATCTTAAGACTATGTCCCCCGACAATATATGCATAACTTACCATAGAAAAGTTCTCTAGCATACTTTCTATCTTCTCTAATGCTTCCTTCTTAGTGCTTTGGTATGTACTATATTCAGATATACATCAGATATGAGTTCTCATATGACAGGTACATATTGCAAAAGCACAAAACGATACACATACCTTGCAACAGCTGATGGCTCCGGACTGATACGAGATTCTCTACTTTGACTCTCATGCCAGGGCACTCGTTCCCAACAAGTACATCCCATTCGTATTAACCTTGATCCAAATGCTCGTTCGAATATGAATACTGCTATAAATATCAATATTGGAAAAATGAATAATGAGAATGCAAATTCTGTTAGACCCATCGTACGATCGATTAGTATTAGTATATGAATATGATGGTAAAATTGATGTGTTTCTGTGCCGCCGGGATATCCTCGACTGTTCAGGTTGTTTGTGCTACTTAGTTATACTAACGGATGGGTTCTCTGTAATGGGGGTTGCATTATCAAGCTGAGAGAGCACATGATGTTTTATTCTTTGCAAAAGGCTAAAAGATAAATTACTGCTCAAGCGAGTCGTACATACCTGAAAAAAAAGTTGCTCAGGTTGTTTTATCTGACACGGAGGCGGTATCTGACAAGTATGTGTTATGTCTATCTATTATGTTCGGTAATCTATGTTATTCTATTCCCTCTTAATGTCGCCCTTTCACAACGCTATAGTTCTAAGTCTTGGTTTTCATCCCCAGTCAGACAAGGTAACTACTAGCTAGTACAACTCGGACAATACCAAGTTAATGGTAATGTACTAAGATCAACTCCAATACACTCTGCATGATGTGCCTTGTTACACCCTGATCTATCACAGCAAATTAGTTCTGTTTTGGTACAAATAAAAAAATGTGAGACATATACCCAAGAAAAGATAACACGACAAATAAACACTAAACTAACACGACTTGCCTCCGCCATTTCCACAAATAAAACATTCGTCCATATGAGTATCATCACTACTATCGAGATGGATTACATTCGATGTATCATTAGGTCCCTGCGTTGTCGTCTTCTTTTGTGGCTGTTTCTGAGCTATATTGCTAGCATAATTGTAGAAGGGATTCTGAGCAGAATAGAGTGTTGATTTATTCAACTCCTCCTCCTCGTTTCTTCTCTTCCTAGCCTCATTCAATTGTTGCATGAGTTGTTCCCGTCTCTTCTCCTCTAGTTCAGCCTGCTTCTTCTTGTATTCAACTAGCTGTTTCTTTGCTTGTTCAGCCTGCTTCTTCTTGTATTCAACTAGCTGTTTCTTTGCTTGTTCAATCTGTTCAAGTTGCCGCTTCTCTTGTTCAATTCGCCACTTCTCTTGTTCAAGTCGCTTCTTCTCGGCTGCTGCTCGCCGCTTCTCTTGTTCAAGTCGCTTCTCGGCTGCTGCTCGCTCTTTCTTAGCCTTCAATTGCTTGACCTGCTCCTCTTTCTCCTTCTGCTCTACACGGCGTCTCTCATCTCTCTCCTCGGCAGTTGAAGAAGGATACATTTCCATATCGATATCATTCCTAAGTTGTTTGTTCATACGAGTGTGACTGAAATCCTTCAGTGTCGAGTTGAGTAGTAGAGTCAACTCATCAAGTTGCTTCTTTTCTAAGTCTTTCAACTTCTTGTTACAAATTTCATTGGGTTCCTTCCGGGCTAATCGACGCCAATCTTCATCTCTTGCCATTCTCATTGGATCTATATCAATATCTCGAGAGAATCGAGATAACACTCCTAATTGCTTACACAAATCCCTATACATTTGAGCGACAACAGAATACCCACTGATTCGAGTTGTTCTTGGTGTCGCTGCCGCCTTGACTCTCCCACTACAAATCAGAAAGAGATGTCCTGACAAACCATCTTCTTTATTTGAGAATAGAGTGGTTCTTTGCTTGAAGTCATGAAAGATATACAGATTATCTCTGTCATCCTCAGTAACCAAGACATCACTTAGTGTCAAATCTGCAATTACAATGGCTACCTGATTGATTGGTACTTTCAATGTTGTTGTTTCCGATGGTGACGAGGATGACGCCATACTAACTTTTCCAAGGGGGTATCCACTATGCACTTTTTACGGAACCATTAACCAAGATTCGATTTGAGGGATACAGATATAGTCTTTAGTGGTAAATAAACTCCTTAGATATAATTACTTCCAACATAATTAGTTCTAACTTACTACCCCAATGGGGTCTTTAAAGAGTTTACACAACATGAAAACTGACATAAAGAGATTTTCACTTTGTCAAATGATCGATTGCCCGGCCGGCGGCCGAGCAACTGTGTTCACAACACAAGAAGCAGTGCTCATAGTTTGCAATATAACCATATAGATACACTAACAAATCAATCATGAAGTGTTCCGCTATCTTTATCGCCCTCGTTGGCGCCGTATCATCCAATTTTGTCGCTGCTGCCGACCATTCAAACATGAATATGCTCCGAGGTATCATTCCTGCTGAAGAGGTGAGTTTGTATGAGTATATAATATTGCAATAGTATGTTCGCCCTTGAGTATCAACTAAAAACTTTCCAACCTTCCAACCTGACTTTAGTTACTCGAGTTAGGCTGCCCTGAAGTCAGCCAATGCAGTGGAGGTACAGCACGTAATAGGATGGCACCTTGTAGAGGATTTTGTGATGGTGGTACTACCGATGGAACATGTACAGGAGCACCTGAATTATGTGATGCAGATCCCGATAACTTTAATTGTAATCATTGCTGTGAGTGTCCTGGAGACAGTGGAGGATCTGATACTGAAAGGATAACTGATAATAGTGGTTCAGGCAAGTGCAAGACTAAGAAGACGGAAGCTTCCGAAGATGTGGAGTACGAATTTGAGGAGGAAGGACAATCTTGTGACTGTAATACTAATGAGCAGTGTGATGAAGATGAGGAATGTAATCAGATGGAAAGTAAGTGTGGTGGTACTGATAATACTGATCCTGCGGAAACTTCTGAAGATGTTAAGGCCGAGTACCGATTTGAGGAGTAAGAGCTACTTGATGAGAGATTCGATTCCAATGAAAGAGGAACATTTAGAAATGTGTTTGCAATGTAAGTTACTGTAATTGTAGACGTTAAACCATATAAAAACGAGTACCTATAAGAGATAGATGTACGGCATTATTATAAAGCGGAATCAAAGTAGTAGCACATCATATGTTCGATACTGAAAGATGAGTGGATGTCTATTACTTTACTCTCAGTACAGACACAGATAAGGACTGTCTCGTATCTCAACATATCAAGAAACTACATTTAACTCTATCAATCTACTCAGACTCAGATCATCCATCCTACCACACAAACAGCATCACATTTCAACATCTTACTCAACCTTCTCCATACCAAGAAACTTAAGATGATTAAGCATCTTACCATACGCAACCCACAAGTTAGGTTCACTCTGATATGGTACGCCATACTCCTTACATGTACTCTCAACGACATCTTGAATGTATGCATAATTCGTATGACATATCGAGGGGAATAAATGATGTTCAATCTGATGTGACAAGCCTCCCGAGAAGTGATTCCAAAACCATGAACCGGGTGACCAATTGACTGATGTTTGACATTGTACTGCTGCCCAATCATTGTAGGGTACCTCTGGTACGGCTGCAGCCTTCTTGTTTGAGTTCATGATACTTGATTCAAATGCCTCCTGACGTGTCTTTTCCATGGGTGTATTCCCTGCCATTGTTGATGGTTTAATAACAACCTTGTCCTCCTTTTCATTACCACTTGCATCATTTCCACCCTCCTTCTTCTTATGGCCATAACTAACACCCTCAATAACATGATTTACAATAAACATTGTAGCCAACAATTCACCACATGCCAAATGTCCAATAACAAACAAACCAACACCCTTCCCCACACCATGAAAGTAGATTGGTAATCCCATCATATATATCAAAGTAATAAATTTCATTATCCAAAATCTACAAACATTGAATAAACTACCATATCGTACAGTTGCATCAATATGGTATAATTTTTTAGAGGTTGCAACCTCGTAATCTTGTTGGAATACTTTGGCCAATGTCATTAATGCAAATAGGAAGGGTGCATATATATGTTGATATCGGTTGTACCATGATGGTGTGTGTAATGGGTGCATCCTCATTAAGGGGAAGGAGGAGAATACGTCTGGATCAGATTCCTATGTGTGTGGTGTGGTGTGAGAGTGAGGTAGGATGGGGGCGGTGAGACGAAGAGTCAAGGAACAACACATAAAGCACCACACAACACGAAAACAAACAGACACATACCTGATCCTTCTCTTCAATCTTAACATCCTTCCCATCACCATCTCCACACTTCCTACTCTCTTCAACTTCATCCAACACATTTGTATATGGATGATGTCCCAACATATGTTGTATCTCCCATGTAAATGCTGAGGCGCCAATCATATCCAATGTCCAACCGGCTACCTTATTAACTAACTTCGATTGTGAGAAGGCACCATGATTACCATCATGTTGTATATTGGTACCAATCATTGCCGCGAAGCATCCCATACTAATAGACCACATTATTGCAATTGAGAAGGAAGTGGTAGTAGTATACATTTTATATAAACTATACCAAAAACCAAGTAGTAAAATAATTGCCTTGATATATATCTCGTAACTACCACGTCTATTCAAATTACGTTCCTCTAACCTCTTCACAACACGTTTTTTTAACACCTTATAAAAATCGGAATTCCATGAATAGAATGAATTATTATATGCATTCTTTTCCATTGTACCAATTGTTAATTTTTTGATAAGAGAATTTGGTACACCGCGGGGATGGTATGTTTCGAATAACGCTGTGGCGTCTTTACCGGCTGCCAAGAGGATTAAGTCACCACCTGGGTGTGACTTTGCAAATTTTGTAATATCTAGTACTACATGTGGTTTATTTACTTGGCCTGTTGAATCAAGGGAATGGATTGCACACCATGCTGAGGATGGTGAATTGTGTTGAGCTAATTCGGACTTTGTTATTATTTTTTGATTTGGTGGGGTGTCGTCTTTGTTGACGATTGCTGGATCAGCGGTGGCGGTGGAGGATATGGGAGCTTTGCACATGGTTTGTTGTATCTATTATTAGAGGTCTATTGCAATAATATTAAAGCGTGGCGGAGTTTGCTAGGAGTAGCGAATCTCCATAGCCAATACCTACCTAGCAAGCTTTACTCTTTATGCTGTGCTGGCGGGTTTAAGATGGCGAAGCAACGTGAATACTCTCTGTCGTAAGCCGTACTATGCAATTATTTCCAAATGGTACAGTCGTATGGTAAGGCGCTAGCTAGATATTGCATTGGTATACCGTTAGTAGCATAGATATATTGAAGCAGTAACACTGTTGCAATTGTTGGAGTTATACAAAAGAGTTCCTTAGGAGTTATAAAACCTAACAAACAAAACAAAACAATCTACATCATTCATAAAAATATGCTTCGTACTGTTCTTCTATTCATCAGTGCATATAATATATCTTGTGTATTTGCAATTCAGTCTGATTTTCAACAAGGACATGTTGTTGACTACACTGCTACTAACAATAATAAAATTACATCGCATCTTCCTACAATCATTAACGACAACAATGAGGATACACTACTAAAGTTTTCAATGGATATTAAACATGTCCTACATGACCTACGTGCAGCAGAGAATGATCCAAATATACCATCACATCTACTCGGTACCAATACCTGCCTATCATATTCAAAAACATGGACATTGGATGATTGGGAATACCACAACAGTCGTAAAAGATATTATCGTTACTTAAAAAGTATACCAACTAGTCGATTGATAAAACGCATATGGCCACAGCAATGTACATTATTAGTATGGACATTATTGAGTATATGGATTGAGGGGAATATATTACCATTCAAACCATCAGTACCATTGAGTGCATTAAGTTCAATTAGTACCTTCGTGGCGTTTTTGCTAACACTTAGGAGTAACTCGAGCTTAGCTAGGTTGATTGAGGCAAGGAATCATTGGTCAAAAGTTGTATTGAACACACGAGAAATGGCAAATATGATAATGGTATTCATCTATCCTATAGATAAACAACTTGCATTAATACTTGGACGACATGTCTCTCTGTTTGGTTGGCTATTAAGAAGTGATTTGCAATTTGTCAGAGCTGATAAGGATAGAGCTGATAAGGTGGAATTGGTTCGAACAATGTTACCAAATAGACAAGATGCGGACTATGTATTATCCCAACGTCAACCTCCCGTGGCAATTATAACAAGGATACGACAAGTTTTGGCACATCTTGGTAAGACACATCGATTATCAACAGCAGAAGAAATTGCGATAGAACATATAGTACATGCACTTAGTGATTCAGTAACAAAGACGGGTACATTGAGAGCTGCACCAATACCAACACTCTACACCTCACACACGAGTAGACTATTAGTATTCTATTTGAGTTGTTTACCTACCGCATTGAAACTCAGTGGACTTGATACAATAACAACGACTATACTAACAATGGTTATTGGCTTTGCTATGATCGGTTTGGATGAGATTAGTCATCTATTCGAACAGCCCTTTCGAGTTATACCAATGTATCAAATGAGTAAGAGAAGTACATTAGCTGTCGCTGATGCGTTTACATGTCAACCGCCGTCATTAGTTGGTGAGATAATACATGATGATGAAGTATCAACCTTGACTCAGAGAGAACTCACATCGTATTGGAGTAGTGATGATATAAATAAGGTGTCTGACAATCTAATGGAGTAAGGTCAGAAGTATACATAGTAATCTAAAGAGGAATTTAACAGCTCATTCTAATTTAGACTGATTGGATAACTACGATTGCAATGTATCACTTGGCGGTGGCGTTGGTGGATTTCTACAACTGTTCTGATCACAACATGTACTACGATCAGGATACAGATTCATTACCCATGTTGCAACTGTGCCACCACAGTCTGTGTTGTCAGAACTTCTGGGACAATCAGCTACACAATCACCAAGTTGGTAATAATACTTTCCAGTGTTTCCTGGCTCTTCACCTTTGGCATTAGATACACAAACATCATTCCGTATCCATGATAACTTTTCACTGCAACATGTTGCTAGATCATCATATAAGGTTGTTGATGAATCCTTGGGGAATTGACCACTACATGGCAATTCACCGATACAGCTTTGAGAACATCTCATCTTGGAGGTATCGTAGTAGTATTTGTTACTGTATTCTCCATTGGACATTGTGTCGCAGTATTCAGGATTGTCTCTACCTGAACAGCAATCTTCGACATTAGCATAGAGAGAAGTAGACATGCTTGGCACTTCTTGACACTCGGGCGGTGCCTCCGGAGATGTAGGGGTACAATCCTTGACACATAATTCATTTGGTTGAGTAACTCGAAACCACAAGTTGGTAACTTCTCCTACACTTCGACTCTCACAGAATTCTTGTGTCGATGAACTTGCACCACAACATGCTGTAATGTTAGCATAGAGCTTACTACTAATGATAGCTCGGCCACATACTTCCGAACCTTGACAATCATCAGTATCCTTGATGCATAATCCAGTATTCCTAGAATCTAGAAAGTACATACCAGTGCCTGTTGATATTGCAAGTGATTGGTCTTCACAATAGGCAGTATCAAGGTATGATAATTTGGCTTGACAACAACTTTTTGTGGTGTTGAATAGATATGTACTACTATCAATACGGACACCGTTGCATATACCATCTCCAGGTTGCGGAGGTGCGTCTGATATTGGACAATCTTGGAGACATTTATTATTGTTCGGCCAGGAACCGAGGTAGTACTTGTTCGTTCCAAGATACTCCTGTATGTATAGATGAGCGAGGAGGAACGTGGATATTGATTCAGTCTGGGTTTACACACGGACAAAAGAATTGCATTACATAACACA
>Ga0214481_100735_pt1 | contig 15813 bp, 9 predicted proteins | sample M1_20Mar14CPVII9_4_FD_165057 | JGI IMG/M metagenome (GOLD analysis project Ga0214481, IMG submission 165057) | Marine eukaryotic communities from Monterey Bay, California, United States - M1_20Mar14CPVII9sort6BwellG10 | ecosystem: Environmental > Aquatic > Marine > Unclassified | place: USA...
GCAATGACAAGATCTGGTTCGAAGTGATGCAGCAGAGTATTTGCTCGGCTACCCCAGCAGTGAATAGTTGTAGATATCGACTCATCTTTTGCACTAGCCTCCACCTTCACCTCATCAACAACTGGAAGTGGCATGTGGTACAGCGTTACAATGGCAGCAGCTACCATTATCGTTCAGCTATGAGCTAGACAGATCATAAAAGTAGTGACAGGTATGAATCATCTGCTTGCTTCTACTGCTCTTTGATTTTGTTGCACTTTCTCACAGTACTTGCGATGAACACCCCATTTCTTCTGCTGACATGACCGATCACAGTATTGAACAACTCTGCAACCACTGCACAGCAGCAGATCAGTACGCTTTGCCTTTTGGCCACAGCCATCACAGCCACTGATCTTGGGGTTGTTCTTAACAGCCTTGAACTTTTCAGCTAGACATTTACAACCGACTCGCTGATAAAAGAACTTAATTGCCTCCCTCTGACATCATAGAGAGAAGAGGAATAAGGAAGAATAAGTAAAGAACATCTACATCTACAGACACAGACAACAGATCAAACCTGGCCACCGAAGCATAAGTCCTGAAATCTCCTCTCCATTACTAAATCTTCTTCATTCCGTTCAAGATAAGCACTTGCCACAACAGCTGCTAAGCCTGTGTAGTATGACGATGCCGATGGATGACCTTTTAATCTGACAATACCTTCCTTCAAGAGAAGAGCAGGGCCCAATGATAAGAGAGAAAGTAGAAGGTAGTCTCTATCCTCCCCCTCAAAGTCAAACCAAATATCTAACGATCTCTTATCCTTTGCCACCATGCGGTTTATCAATGTCTGATATGCTCCATATGGAGATGGAGAGTCTTCCAAACAGTTGTCCAACGCTACTTTAAACTCAAACATCATATTGTCCACCTCTACGTTGTTGCCCGGAGGTGGTTTGCCGTGTGAGCAACGAGCAGCCTGCTTTGCTCGTCTGGCCCTGCCTTTGTTACGTTTACGAGATGGCATAATAAGAGAACCGATTAGTTATATCGTTATCAAGAGGAAACGTACGTATGTTCTCTTTCCTTTTCATTTGCCCACTCGAGCTCACTACTTACTTAGTAGTTGACACTTACTCAATTGTAATTAAGTGACAAACAATACCAACACAACAAGATGATGAAGTACTTGACGCTATTGCTCTTCCTGCTACCATCAATTCACGCCTATTCGTTGTTCAACTTTAACAATGACAAAGCAAGCAATACCATTCAATCACAGGACAATTCAGTGAACAAACAAGCAACACAAGCAATACCAAAGGCAACACCAACTAAAAAGAAGAACAATGACAAGGGCTACAGCCCAAATCATTCACTACTGCCACCTACCGAGTCTACACTCTCAACTGGGCTGTTTCATACTTGTGCCATTACATACCGAGCAGGCGTAGATCAAGATACGTGTGGTAACAAGCCGTGTGGACCAGTGAAATGTTGGGGACATGACGAACGAGGACAATCGACTCCTCCACCGGGCGTCATGTTTCAACAAATATCCGCAGGAGGTTTCTTCACTTGTGGTGTCAAGGCTGATGGACGAGTAGTTTGTTGGGGAGATATCGATCATCCACCCCAGTCATTCGAAGCATTGTCAAGTGAAGAACAAGCCAAAGTCAAGCGTGCACGACGATTGCAACAAGAAGAGGAGAGAAAGAAAGGAGTGAAGAACAGTAGGTCACGACAACAATCATTGCATGGAAATGACTACTACTTGCAAGTTAGTAGTGGCAACAAGCATGCTTGTGCCATAACAAAAGATTACGACGTGCATTGTTGGGGAAGAAATGACTACGGAGAGAGTAGTCCACCCGAGGGAAAGTTTGTTCATCTTAGTGCTGGTCATTCATTCACTTGTGGCATACTATCGAACGGAGAGGCAAAGTGTTGGGGTAAGAATAATATGGGACAAAGCACACCTCCGTCATATCCGGAAAGTATCTTTGAACAAGTTAGTGCAAGTATTGGTGGTGATCATGCCTGTGGTGTATTAAAACAAGATGGTGATGTACAATGCTGGGGTAACAATGGACGTGGACAAAGTGAGAATCAGAATGGAAACTTTACTCAAGTATCGGCTGGAATTCGTACATCTTGTGCTATTCAAGTTCTTGATGAGGTGAAGGTGGAGGCTAGTGCAAAAGATGAGTCGATATCTACAACTATTCACTGCTGGGGTAGCCGAGCAAATACTCTGCTGCATCACTTCGAACCAGATCTTGTCATTGCCATTAATGACAAACACAATCAAATCTCATTAGGTCAAGATCATGCTTGTGCAACATCAGCGAAGAACGGCTCTGGTGAGACTTCTCTTGAGTGCTGGTGGATGGCAGGTTCCAACTTTGATGCACATAAAGTCCCTATCGGCATTTCAGTGATGTAAAGTAAGCCCCTACAGCCATGGCCATGAGAATGCTGGAGACATGACAACACGACGTCTGGGTCAGGATTAGATACAAATCACAGTAGAACTTAGTATAAATGAGCGTCTATTACAAGAGTAATCGAGTACCCCTTATTATGTGTACCTTGGTAAAAAGGGGGCTCGTTATTTTATGGTATCCTAAAGACCTTGACTTAGTCAGTTCATCACTCGATATGGGCGAAGAATATGATATAACTAAATGTGTACATGTTTCACTAATTAATTATATTAGAAAGCAGATTCATAGTATTTGTTGCCATCAGCAGCTGCTTCATCCCTCTGATCACTCTTAATTTCATCTAGATATATTTGATAAGATTGTAGTGCCTTTGTATAATCCTCTTTTGTTGTATCTCCATCCATATACATTGCCTTGATGCTTTCCAAAGAATTGGAATCCCCACCCTTCACTGCAATCATATAGTGTTCCAATGCTCTGTCCATATTGCCTAATTTTCTCTCATTAAGACCTAGAATGTTTCTTGCCTTTGAATCTCCTCCCATAGCAGTAATGTATAGCCTTCTTTTTATTCCTTTCCACACCATGGCCAAACATATAAGCACTACCAATACTGCAATATGCTGAGGCGTTTCCAAGCTCTCCTGCCCGATGCCAAAGTTCACATGCCTTGGCCATGTTTTGAGGTAGCCCATATCGTCCTAAAGCATAATTACATGCAAGATTACGTATTGCATTAGGGTCATTTAGCTCCACACGTTTCTCATATCGTTTGTCCATCTCTCCATTAGTCCTTGCGGGTGGAGTTCTGCAAAACGGACATATATTATCCTCTTTACTTCTCCTGGCTTTAGCCGCTCTTGATTGAAATGCATGGACACATCCTCTGCAAATAACTTTTCCGCAGCATGACATATATACACGTCCCGAACCAAGAGATGGCAACCTCATAAAGCAGATTGGGCAATCGTCCTCTAATGGTGGTGGTTGTTTGAATAACTTCTCATCGTGCAACTCTGCTACTCGCCTCTCACACTCTTTCTTATGCTTATGCCGATGTCTTTTTTTACAAGCAGCATTGCAATACATAACTGACTTGCATTTGTTACAAGTATTCGTAACATCACTATTTTCCTTACCACAATTGGCACATATTTGTACCTCCGACTCAAGTATTCCAACCCTATTGATACCCTCAGTTACGACGTCAATGGCATCAGAATTTATTTCTGCAGATGATGATGTGTTGCTCATTTCTTTGCAGTGTATGATATTATAAAAGAAACTTGCTAGTGGTGGAGTGGTAATACTGAAAAGATGATATATTTGTAGGATGGTACTGGATGGCGTATAAAGGAGCTATATAAACCACTATATCGGTTCACCACACAAGCTCAAAAATTATGACTTTATCTTTGCGGCACCAATGCTCACTCAATATCGTCGCTGATACTACCAAACTACCACTGATCGGTAGACCGTTAAACAACTTGATATCTTGTCTATACTTTCTACACCAAACCTCTTATTTGTGTATGATATGGTTGGTTTACCACACAAGGTAATCAATGGTCATCAATATCATTATCGTACGATAATCTAACCTACTAATTTTACGATGTCAGTTCGAACACGTGGAATGTTATGGATACCGGTTTAGGGGGGAATACACTGAGCCCGCGGAGCGTTAAGCCCACCGCAGGGCCCCCGGAGGGTCCCCGAAGGGCTAGCCCACGCAGGGGATGCACCACCGACTCCTTTAAACATCTCCTCCAATGGCATTGGTCCACAAGTTGCAAATAGAAGACATCTTTGTCATACTGCTGCTATAAACTATATAATTATCAATCTTTGTTGTTGCAATAGAGGAAGTCCTTCAACATTATATTAGAAGACATTATCATGTGTTCAAAAAAGATATTATTCGGGCTCATCGTCATTCTTCTTACATTTCACATATCCTCTGCTATATCTATTTCGACGCCATGTATACTGCTGCTATCTCTACTGTCCCCCGCATGTTTAATACATCATACAGAAGCAGTACCGACATCATCGACCGATCGTAAAAGACGTCGTCAAGAACGTGAGAAGAGACGAAAACAACGAGAAGAACAAAGAAGACAATTCAAAGAACAATACTTTGGAGATGATTTTAACACCAATAACAACGAAAGTACACCTTCATCATTTGACATGACATCTTTACCATCATTATTCAATACCCAAAAACCAAGAGATATACTCGAAGGATTCAAAATGTCATTATCAAATACACTTCGTGGCACATTCTACGGATTAACTGCCTTTATTGCAACACCCATTGGTGGATTAAAGTATGGCATAATTGGTTTCATTGGTGGTACATTAACGGGTTCTATATTAGGTATAGTCATGCCATTGTATGGTGTACTTGTTGGTATGTATCAATTTGGTAGGGGGATAATTGAAACACCTCAAGCAATTGTGGATGGATTTGTGAATTGTAAGGTATATGATGATACGAAACGTACATGGTTGGAATATAGATTAGATGATGATATAGATGAGATTAATAGATTGATTAAGGAAGAACAGAGTAAGGGTAGTAGTGGTAGCACATCATCGTCATCATCATCTAGAAGAAGAGTCAAGAGTACAGAATATTATGATCTATTAGATATACAACCAGACGCATCACCCTCGGAAATACGATCAGCATACCGTAAGAAGGCACGAATTATTCATCCAGATAAGAATCCTGATGATCCAAATGCTGAAGAAAACTTTCGTATACTCTCTGCTGCATATCAAACTTTATCAGATCCAAATAAACGTCACAAGTATGATACTTCGGGTAGAGGTGTCGATCCTGAATCACCCGATGGAATGAACGGTGATGGTGTCATGTTGGATCCAATTGTATTCTTTGCCATACTATTTGGTTCGGAACAAGTTGAACCATACATTGGAGAACTAAGTATGGCAACTACCTTTGATGCTTTATTGAAACTTGGCAATAGTGGTGCATCATCATCTACATTTGAATCATGGGACGATATCAAGACAGCCTTTGGATGGAACGAGGCAGCCTTGAAACGACGGAAACGTGAAACTGAAATTGCTATACATTTAAGAAACCGTATATCCGACTATGTCGATGGATACTTGACTTTAGATGCTTTCAAGGATGGATGTTGGGAAGAGGCTATACAAATTGCCAAAGGCGGCGGCGGATCATCGTATGGTGCCTCATTCTTACTTGCTATTGGTCCTTCACTTGTAGTTGAGGCCGATGCCTTCTTGGGGTATAGATCATCAGTATTGGGATCATGGCGTGGACCAATTAGTAATGTCAAACGAAACATGTTGTTCATCCGGCGAAAGTTTGCAGTTGGAAGATCTGTATTACGTACGATTAGCCATAGTTTAAGGGCATTGTATGAATCAGCAGAGTTTACTTCGAATGATGGAAGTAGAGGTAGTATCAATCATCAACGGCGTAGTAGTAGTAGACATGATAGAAGTAGAAGTGGCAGTGATAAGAACAAGAGAAGGTCAGATAATCGAGTCGACATAGACCAAGAGTTACTAAAAGACAATCTATCCAACACAATACCAACAATATTAGACATGGCATGGGCAATCAACTATGTCGATATATCCAATACATTATACGGAGCATGTGGCAAACTATTCTATGATGCAGACGTATCATCTTGGGAGGAAAGATTACGGCGAGCTGAAGCAGTACACATATTAGGTAGTCAATTTTATAGTGTTGGATTAGAAGTATCAGGTGGTAATAAGACAGTAATGATGACGGATAATGTTGATGATATCAAAGCTCAGGCTAATGCTGCCTTTATGGAGTCATTAAAGAAGAAGAGTAGAGAGGGTAGTGATAATGATGAAATGTAGTGGTGGTGTGTGATATGATATGAAACGATTCCCCTACTGATCAACACGGAGTAGTAAAGCATTAGACTCTGCATTCAAAACAACACAAAGTATACACATGATGACAAACGAATCAATAGCTTTGCAAACTGATTATAGTATATAGAATGGCTATGGTAAGGAGGAAGTTCATACTCGTGGTCTTACTTTTTAATTGGTGGAGCCACCACGAAAAATGTCTATACGACCAACTATTTGTACATTACCAACGTTATCATTCAGTAGTTAGTGAGGACGTACATCAATCAAAGTATACAGTTCACCACGGATCAATAATAGAGATGGATTTCACCACCATAGATCACCAATTACCACTCCCACTAACTATGATCCCAAAGCCTCGAGTGGGGAGGGGTATCCTTTTGTTTTATTGAACTCTACTACATACCTCTACACCAACGTATATATCAAATCACCACACACTTTACAAGCATAATGATCGAGTGTTGATGTGTGTTATTGGTATAACAGCCACTTATATTTAATTGACAACCATATCCTACCAACAAAATTCGGTATCCTTCAGCCGTTAGACTCAAACTGAGATATGATGTGATATGTAGTTGATAATATCCATTACCACCACCAATCCCATCATACCAAGCTTGTATTGTATATAATAATACCCAAGGTAGTACCTTTAGAACATACTAAAATAGTATATCACGTGTAACTGCTCTTTTTACCCACATTGTGGTGAAAAGTAGTATGTAGGTAGGTTGTGTGACATTACCAAGTTGTCATTGGTGGTGGTGGTGATGATGGAGGTGGTGAACATAATACTCGTCCAAGGTAGTACCCTTATAACATATCTCAACCATCAAAGTAGTCATAACTTCTCTTATACTACCCCGATCAAGTTGATTCTTAGTGTGAAATGATCCTCTCATCAAGCTCTATCCATTGGTGGTAGTTAGAAGGCCAAATAACAACCTTTTGTCAATCAACTCAACTCGAGCAAGGGTAGTTTTGTCAGATTTTGGAGCCGGCGGCAGCCATAAGAGCTATGCTCTAATAGCATCTACTCTTCAGAGGTTAATATTTAATATCATCATCATCATTATTACGATCAACATCATACTCGTTCGCTACGCTCATTCGTTATTGTTGATCTCCTCCTCCTTCGCTGCCGCTCAGTCGTCGTCGATTATATAATACAACAGACTCACCTTCGGTTCGTCTGTTCATCCGGCAGCAAGCTGCCTCCTTCACTTACATCATAGTCGCTTCGCTCCATGATGTAAGAAAGAGAAGAAGATACTCATGCTCCGCATTCGTATCAACAATCCATATAAACAACATACCAATTAACATTATACTGTCACCGTATCAAATAACATTACCATCATCATAACTATTAGCATTAACAACAGTCGTACCAACCAGCATGATTTGGATGGTGATGGAGTAGAAGCAGCTTTGCTGCTACTGCTACATCATCCATCCAAATCATCAAACACAATATCCAATCAACCTTCTTCTACTTCCAAACATACCAACCATCAGAGAAGGATGAATCATCGACGTTAGGAGATGATGAATCCTTCTCTTTTGATAGTGCCCGTAGGGCTATGCCAACCAAGCATTAGACATCGACGATCAATGTTGACTGTATGATGCGAATGACGAAGTCATGAGCTGTGTTTCTCTTATATTATATGTTTCTCAAACTTTCAAACTTTACTTGCGAGACGAAGTCGAGCTGTGAATGTCTTATATATTGTTAATACTTTAGTTTGATGTAGAATTTGATTACGATTCTTTTGGTGGTCTTATCATGTCAATCTGATGAGTTCATCTCCACTACCAAAACATTGACCTCCGGTGGTGATTTGCAAAAAGTAGCACTTGCTTGAGTTGAGTACTTTTCATTTCGAGGTCGATATTATACGATATAAGTATCATAAACGTGTAGATCTCGTTCTCCTGATCTCAGAGGGCTAAGATTCACCTTCATAACACATATATTCATAAAGATATGAGTATGTAAAGTTATGCCGATGGATACTCTAGGGTACTCCCTTGTATCTTGTATGGTATCATTAGAAGGCGAATGTTTCATAGATTATTTATACACTAATCATGAAGAGGAGATCATTACCATTCCGTAGATGGTCTCTATTAAAATGTACGAGCATCTAATCTATTGCAAATGAGTGGCTCGAGTGAAAAGGTTGTTCTTCAATTTGTGTGGCTCAAAACGGCCCGGTACAAAATAACACGATGCGACACAAAGATATTAATTCTGAAAGGGAATACGGTTATGACGTCTCCTGTCTCAAATGGCCGTTAATGTGGACACGTATCTCACTATTCTTTCTCAATTCCCATTGAAAAATTGCAAGAAGATTTTAAACGGAAGAGTAAGGAAGAAGGGTATAAGCTTAGGGTACTCTTTCATCTCTTAAGATTGATAGAAGAAGAGTCATAATAGTGTAGATGGTGCACCTTATTAATACTACAATGATCTCTCAATCTCTCTCGTAAATGATGTGATAATTCATATTAATGACACATATCATGTCTTCAAAAAAGATATTCGGGCTCGTTGTCATTCTTCTTACATTCCACATATCCTCCTCTCAATTGATATCAATACCGGCACCATGTATACTGCTGATATCTCTTCTATCCCCTAAATCTATAATACAATATACAGAAGCAGTACCGACATCATCGACAGATCGTAAAAGACGTCGTCAAGAAGAACGAGAGAAGAGACGAAAACAAAGAGAAGAACAAAGACAACAATTCAAAGAACAATACTTTGGAGATGATTATAACTCATACACCACTAATAATAAAAACGACGGAGACACAACATCATCATTCGATATGTCATCTCTACCATCATTATTCAATACCCAAAAACCACGAGATATACTCGAAGGATTCAAAATGTCATTATCAAATACACTTCGTGGTACCTTCTACGGATTAACTGCCTTTATTGCAACACCAATTGGTGGATTAAAGTATGGCATAATTGGTTTCATTGGTGGTATATTAACTGGATCTACATTAGGTATAGTCATGCCATTGTATGGTGTACTTGTTGGTATGTATCAATTTGGTAGGGGGATAATTGAAACACCTCAAGCAATTGTGGATGGATTTGTGAATTGTAAAGTATATGATGATATGAAACGTACATGGTTGGAATATAGATTAGATGATGATATTGATGAGATTAATAGATTGATTAAGGAAGAACAGAGTAAGGGTAGTAGTGGTAGCACATCATCGTCATCATCATCTAGAAGAAGAGTCAAGAGTACAGAATATTATGATCTATTAGATATACAACCAGACGCATCACCCTCGGAAATACGATCAGCATACCGTAAGAAGGCACGAATTATTCATCCAGATAAGAATCCTGATGATCCAAATGCTGAAGAAAACTTTCGTATACTCTCTGCTGCATATCAAACTTTATCAGATCCAAATAAACGTCACAAGTATGATACTTCGGGTAGAGGTGTCGATCCTGAATCACCCGATGGAATGAACGGTGATGGTGTCATGTTGGATCCAATTGTATTCTTTGCCATACTATTTGGTTCGGAACAAGTTGAACCATACATTGGAGAACTAAGTATGGCAACTACCTTTGATGCTTTATTGAAACTTGGCAATAGTGGTGCATCATCATCTACATTTGAATCATGGGACGATATCAAGACAGCCTTTGGATGGAACGAGGCAGCCTTGAAACGACGGAAACGTGAAACTGAAATTGCTATACATTTAAGAAACCGTATATCCGACTATGTCGATGGATACTTGACTTTAGATGCTTTCAAGGATGGATGTTGGGAAGAGGCTATACAAATTGCCAAAGGCGGCGGCGGATCATCGTATGGTGCCTCATTCTTACTTGCTATTGGTCCTTCACTTGTAGTTGAGGCCGATGCCTTCTTGGGGTATAGATCATCAGTATTGGGATCATGGCGTGGACCAATTAGTAATGTCAAACGAAACATGTTGTTCATCCGGCGAAAGTTTGCAGTTGGAAGATCTGTATTACGTACGATTAGCCATAGTTTAAGGGCATTGTATGAATCAGCAGAGTTTACTTCGAATGATGGAAGTAGAGGTAGTATCAATCATCAACGGCGTAGTAGTAGTAGACATGATAGAAGTAGAAGTGGCAGTGATAAGAACAAGAGAAGGTCAGATAATCGAGTCGACATAGACCAAGAGTTACTAAAAGACAATCTATCCAACACAATACCAACAATATTAGACATGGCATGGGCAATCAACTATGTCGATATATCCAATACATTATACGGAGCATGTGGCAAACTATTCTATGATGCAGACGTATCATCTTGGGAGGAAAGATTACGGCGAGCTGAAGCAGTACACATATTAGGTAGTCAATTTTATAGTGTTGGATTAGAAGTATCAGGTGGTAATAAGACAGTAATGATGACGGATAATGTTGATGATATCAAAGCTCAGGCTAATGCTGCCTTTATGGAGTCATTAAAGAAGAAGAGTAGAGAGGGTAGTGATAATGATGAAATGTAGTGGTGGTGTGTGATATGATATGAAACGATTCCCCTACTGATCAACACGGAGTAGTAAAGCATTAGACTCTGCATTCAAAACAACACAAAGTATACACATGATGACAAACGAATCAATAGCTTTGCAAACTGATTATAGTATATAGAATGGCTATGGTAAGGAGGAAGTTCATACTCGTGGTCTTACTTTTTAATTGGTGGAGCCACCACGAAAAATGTCTATACGACCAACTATTTGTACATTACCAACGTTATCATTCAGTAGTTAGTGAGGACGTACATCAATCAAAGTATACAGTTCACCACGGATCAATAATAGAGATGGATTTCACCACCATAGATCACCAATTACCACTCCCACTAACTATGATCCCAAAGCCTCGAGTGGGGAGGGGTATCCTTTTGTTTTATTGAACTCTACTACATACCTCTACACCAACGTATATATCAAATCACCACACACTTTACAAGCATAATGATCGAGTGTTGATGTGTGTTATTGGTATAACAGCCACTTATATTTAATTGACAACCATATCCTACCAACAAAATTCGGTATCCTTCAGCCGTTAGACTCAAACTGAGATATGATGTGATATGTAGTTGATAATATCCATTACCACCACCAATCCCATCATACCAAGCTTGTATTGTATATAATAATACCCAAGGTAGTACCTTTAGAACATACTAAAATAGTATATCACGTGTAACTGCTCTTTTTACCCACATTGTGGTGAAAAGTAGTATGTAGGTAGGTTGTGTGACATTACCAAGTTGTCATTGGTGGTGGTGGTGATGATGGAGGTGGTGAACATAATACTCGTCCAAGGTAGTACCCTTATAACATATCTCAACCATCAAAGTAGTCATAACTTCTCTTATACTACCCCGATCAAGTTGATTCTTAGTGTGAAATGATCCTCTCATCAAGCTCTATCCATTGGTGGTAGTTAGAAGGCCAAATAACAACCTTTTGTCAATCAACTCAACTCGAGCAAGGGTAGTTTTGTCAGATTTTGGAGCCGGCGGCAGCCATAAGAGCTATGCTCTAATAGCATCTACTCTTCAGAGGTTAATATTTAATATCATCATCATCATTATTACGATCAACATCATACTCGTTCGCTACGCTCATTCGTTATTGTTGATCTCCTCCTCCTTCGCTGCCGCTCAGTCGTCGTCGATTATATAATACAACAGACTCACCTTCGGTTCGTCTGTTCATCCGGCAGCAAGCTGCCTCCTTCACTTACATCATAGTCGCTTCGCTCCATGATGTAAGAAAGAGAAGAAGATACTCATGCTCCGCATTCGTATCAACAATCCATATAAACAACATACCAATTAACATTATACTGTCACCGTATCAAATAACATTACCATCATCATAACTATTAGCATTAACAACAGTCGTACCAACCAGCATGATTTGGATGGTGATGGAGTAGAAGCAGCTTTGCTGCTACTGCTACATCATCCATCCAAATCATCAAACACAATATCCAATCAACCTTCTTCTACTTCCAAACATACCAACCATCAGAGAAGGATGAATCATCGACGTTAGGAGATGATGAATCCTTCTCTTTTGATAGTGCCCGTAGGGCTATGCCAACCAAGCATTAGACATCGACGATCAATGTTGACTGTATGATGCGAATGACGAAGTCATGAGCTGTGTTTCTCTTATATTATATGTTTCTCAAACTTTCAAACTTTACTTGCGAGACGAAGTCGAGCTGTGAATGTCTTATATATTGTTAATACTTTAGTTTGATGTAGAATTTGATTACGATTCTTTTGGTGGTCTTATCATGTCAATCTGATGAGTTCATCTCCACTACCAAAACATTGACCTCCGGTGGTGATTTGCAAAAAGTAGCACTTGCTTGAGTTGAGTACTTTTCATTTCGAGGTCGATATTATACGATATAAGTATCATAAACGTGTAGATCTCGTTCTCCTGATCTCAGAGGGCTAAGATTCACCTTCATAACACATATATTCATAAAGATATGAGTATGTAAAGTTATGCCGATGGATACTCTAGGGTACTCCCTTGTATCTTGTATGGTATCATTAGAAGGCGAATGTTTCATAGATTATTTATACACTAATCATGAAGAGGAGATCATTACCATTCCGTAGATGGTCTCTATTAAAATGTACGAGCATCTAATCTATTGCAAATGAGTGGCTCGAGTGAAAAGGTTGTTCTTCAATTTGTGTGGCTCAAAACGGCCCGGTACAAAATAACACGATGCGACACAAAGATATTAATTCTGAAAGGGAATACGGTTATGACGTCTCCTGTCTCAAATGGCCGTTAATGTGGACACGTATCTCACTATTCTTTCTCAATTCCCATTGAAAAATTGCAAGAAGATTTTAAACGGAAGAGTAAGGAAGAAGGGTATAAGCTTAGGGTACTCTTTCATCTCTTAAGATTGATAGAAGAAGAGTCATAATAGTGTAGATGGTGCACCTTATTAATACTACAATGATCTCTCAATCTCTCTCGTAAATGATGTGATAATTCATATTAATGACACATATCATGTCTTCAAAAAAGATATTCGGGCTCGTTGTCATTCTTCTTACATTCCACATATCCTCCTCTCAATTGATATCAATACCGGCACCATGTATACTGCTGATATCTCTTCTATCCCCTAAATCTATAATACAATATACAGAAGCAGTACCGACATCATCGACAGATCGTAAAAGACGTCGTCAAGAAGAACGAGAGAAGAGACGAAAACAAAGAGAAGAACAAAGACAACAATTCAAAGAACAATACTTTGGAGATGATTATAACTCATACACCACTAATAATAAAAACGACGGAGACACAACATCATCATTCGATATGTCATCTCTACCATCATTATTCAATACCCAAAAACCACGAGATATACTCGAAGGATTCAAAATGTCATTATCAAATACACTTCGTGGTACCTTCTACGGATTAACTGCCTTTATTGCAACACCAATTGGTGGATTAAAGTATGGCATAATTGGTTTCATTGGTGGTATATTAACTGGATCTACATTAGGTATAGTCATGCCATTGTATGGTGTGATTGTTGGTATATATCAATTTGCTAGGGGGATAATTGAAACTCCTCAAGCAATTATGGATGGATTTGTGAATTGTAAAGTATATGATGATATGAAACGAGAGTGGTTGGAATATAGATTAGATGATGATATTGATGAGATTAATAAGTTGATGAAGGAAGAGCAGATTAAGAGTAGTAGCAGTAGTAGTGGTAGAAGTACATCATCTTCATCACGAAGAAGAGTCAAGAGTACAGAATACTACGATCTATTAGATATACAACCAGATGCATCACCCTCGGAGATACGATCAGCATATCGCAAAAAGGCACGAATTATACATCCAGATAAGAATCCTGATGATGCAAATGCCGAAGAGAACTTTCGTTTACTCTCTGCTGCATATCAAACTTTATCAGATCCAAATAAACGTCACAAGTATGACACTTCAGGTAGAAAAGTTGATCCTGAATCACCCGATGGAATGAACGGTGATGGTTTCATGATAGATCCAATTGTCTTCTTTGCTATATTATTTGGATCGGAACAAGTTGAACCCTACATTGGCGAGCTAAGTTTGGCAACTACCTTTGATGCATTGTTGAAACTTGGCAATAGTGGTGGTAGAACATCTTCATTTGAATCATGGGAGGATATCAAGACAGCCTTTGGTTGGAACGAGGCTGCACTGAAACGACGGAAACGGGAAACTGATATTGCTATACATTTAAGAAGCCGTATATCCGACTATGTCGATGGATACTTGACTTTAGATGCCTTTAAGGATGGATGTTGGGAAGAGGCTGTACAAATTGCCAAAGGTGGCGACTCGTCATCGTCGTATGGAGCCTCATTCTTACTTGCTATTGGTCCTGCACTTATTGTTGAGGCTGATGCCTTCTTGGGATACTTTTCGTCTAGACTAGTCACTTGAAAATAAAATAGCAAAATTAAGCCAAAATTACACAATATAATTAACGAGTCGTCATTCAATATTCGGCGTAACAATACAAAATTACATCTATAAACTTATCTGATCATAATCAACAATCGTGTGTGTCGGCACATTATATACCGCCCTCTCTAGTAAGATATCATCGTCGCAATTACGCCAGTCCGGGCTGTTGCATCACAACAAAATTCACCAAACCCAAGGCATATAGTGGAAAAGCACTAATAATTTCAATTGATAAGACTCTCATAATATCTGTAGGCCGCGGTTAATTCAGGTATACCGTCAATATCAATAGTAAATAGCAATAGATTGTCTCAGATTTGAATATATCAACATTAAATTAACATTTAACAACAACAATAATAATTAATTAATCCAGTTTAATTCAGGTGTACCGTCAATTAATGCAATAACCAATCAATAGCAAATTATAGCAAAGATTGTCTCAGATTGAATACATCAACAAATTAACATCAAACAACAATAATAATTATTTAATCCCTCAGATTATGGCTCCATTATATCAATAAAGAAGCCTCAATAACAACAATAATAATGTCAACAAGCAATTGCAAAGGTTCCCGACCTGTTGATGAGATTGGTAAGTCGTCTCAAGAGACCACTGCTAAGGACGTAGAGGGTGCACCTCCAGAAGCTGGTGCCATATCTCCAATTGGAGTTACCTCGAAAGCTGGTGATGCTAGTCCTGCACGTCATGAGGCGGCGGGTGGGGGATAGTTGACACCAGCTACCCTTCTGATAAGTCTACGGGAAGGGTACAGCGACAAGCGTCATGTAGACGGGGTAGTAATAATGTTGGGCAATCTAGGCGCAAGACAACTCAACATCGGGGATATTATAAAACAAATAAAAAGAGGGGTAA
>Ga0214481_100737_pt1 | contig 15781 bp, 9 predicted proteins | sample M1_20Mar14CPVII9_4_FD_165057 | JGI IMG/M metagenome (GOLD analysis project Ga0214481, IMG submission 165057) | Marine eukaryotic communities from Monterey Bay, California, United States - M1_20Mar14CPVII9sort6BwellG10 | ecosystem: Environmental > Aquatic > Marine > Unclassified | place: USA...
GGTACTGGTAGACTAGTCAGGATTGACTCTGGAATTGGATGCTCATTCTCTTTCATTGCCTTCTCCAAAGTATTGGAAAGTCGCTCAAGGCCTTCTTTTCCCAGTTCAACAGCCTGTTGCTCTTCACTCTGCTTTCCAAGAGACTTTCGAATGCGCTTCTTACCACTCAAGTTGTTAGGACTCTCTGACTCCTTGGCAGAAGAAGACGGTGCATTCTTCTCCTCTTCGTCATTTTTGGCACTGGCACTCTCCGCTACATTTTCAGAGCTATCCTTCCCATCATTCTTATCTTCAATATCATCATCATCTTTACTACTATCCTTCTCGTTGTTCTCTTCATCGACATCATCAGCTTTTTCCCATTGAAACTTGGATTTGCGACTCTTCCGAGGCTTGCTACGACGTTTCTTTGTTGCCCGGACTACAATATCCTCATCCATGTCATCCTCGTTAAACTCAACTTCTTCTTCACTCTCTTCATCCTCCTGTGGCTTATCTGTATTCTGCTTTGCAGCCGCACTGGCTGCAACCTCCTTGTTAGCATCCTTGTTAACTACTTCATCTTCATCGTCATTATCTTCTACCTGTTCATACCTTCGTTGATCTTCCAACAACAAGTCCCGTACAGCAATCATCCTTACTTCTTCATTCACATACAAGTTTGTGGCTGCCTCACAGAAACTTCGATGATTGGGATGCTTGAATAGTGCCTCAACATAGAGCATGGGGTTTGTCTCGGCTGCTTGAGCAAATCGTTTCATGAGCGATGATGCAAATGTCAACAATGAAGCATAGTCTTCCCTATCACGAATGGCCGGGTCGTTCAGAATCTTGTCAAGAACAGTAAACATGCCAATGTTATAGAGCATGGGTTCAAATGTTGTTTGCTTTGTGGCTAGCTCATTCTTTCCCAATGCATCATCAAACTCGCCACCACCCAAATCGTCATCTCCATTAATGTTTAGGGTATGCTTACACAGGCGGATGAAGTATGCTGCAATGTGTCGATTGACATGTGCTGCGTTGATACCATATTGCGACAAAAGTTGAGTGTACATGAAGACGATTTGATTGGAGACAAACTTTCTCTCAAAGTAATGATTCGTATCAAACTCAGACGCAGCAAGATTGAAACGATCTGTGGCGTCCTTTGGTCTTTGTTTCTTCTCGTCGGCCTGAACGGCTTTAAGAACCCGTTGAGCATTTGCATCGAGTAACCTCCAAGTAACATGTGAACACTCCACAAGATCACACAAATGCTCACGACTGTATAAGCCTGGCGTCCATCGTGCTAAAAGTTTTGGGAGCCGATCAAGTGGCTCAGTCTGATAGAAGAGACGATCCATTAGACCCAGTGACATGGCATGCTCAGTTTTATCCTTGGAGTTGTACATGGCATGAAGCATGTGAATCATTTCAGTATAAAGTGCAACAGTCTGTGTTAACGCCGATGGCTTCTTGTGTTCGTGGAATTCATCGGTTGACTTAAAAATGAGATTGAACATGTATACATCCATGGTGAACACGAGTTTATTGGCTGCAGTTCCGTCGCTTGGGAACTCTTCTTCGGTCAACAACTTCTTTCCTGATAGCATAGCCTTATTCTGCTGTTCCTGTGCAACTCTCCACCATTGAGTAAAGAACCAAACGATTCGGAATAACATGATACGATCACCAGTTTCCAATCGACTCGAATCGCGACGGAATTCATTCTTAAGACTCTTCATAACGGGACCTGTTATACAGTGTTTGGTGAGGAATTATATGTGAGAAATTATGTGTGAGAATAGATACAAAACTAAATCTGCAAGTATCGGCTGTGACAAACTTACCATAACAATCTGCCATGAACTGGATACAAAAGGAGTTCAAGGCGAGATAGGCACGTTTTGTGTTTGGGCCACCACCCTTTGTCAATGCCACGGAGGAACCAGAATGGGCTGTGCTGCCTTTACCAGAACCAACAAAGACTTCAGCCTTCTTATTCTTACGACGTACTGGTTGACCAACGCCACCACCAGATACTTTATTATTGCCCTTGGCGCCACTCTTTGCGCTACTAGCCTTGGTCTTCTTGAGATAATTACTTGCTGAGACATAGCTCTGTTTTCCATCCGCCTTTGATACGGAAAGAGTCCCTCCAAAGTGAGAATGACGAGATGAGGCTGCAAGCTGTACCTTTTGACGATCCGTTTGTAGGAGAGACTTGAGTGAATCGGCACCACCTTTGTTGGGAGCTCTTGTGGCAGTACGAACGACTCTGGTGACTGCTTTAGACTTCTTCTTATTGTTTGTGGAAGACGAGACAGTTGACATGGGAGACTCGACAATAGAGAGAGCAACGTCAGAAGGATCCTGTGTTAATAAGAGGCAAGTAAATGATGAAAGTGAGTGGTAGAGTTTAAAAGTATATATTATCCGACACCATTCATGAAACAGCATTCTTACCTGTCCCCTTAACACATGATGCATAATTTCCATTACCAACAAATTATACCCCTGATTCTCCCTTCGTTCAATATCCTGACAAACGACACGCAATACTTCAAATACCATCTCTTCCTTCATAACAATTAGTAACTCACGATGCAAATTACTTGCATATTGTGATTTTTCAGGTGAACCAAACGTATTAAGAGGGGAAATACTCAACAGGTTACGTATGAGATGCAGTACCAATTCAATAATCAAATGATCATTAGCAGTACGTTCCGACCCAGTTTTTGACAATGGTACATCAAGGAAGGATGCAAAGACGGATAATAATCCTGACCCCTTCTTTGAATTGTCAGTCTTTTCTTCTGCACCGGGCTTTTTCGCTTGGAAGCAATAATGATGAGTTGCATGTTTAACAAATAGCCTCTTGTATTCCATAAGTAGTTCAGCTTGTTCAATGGCATTATCACGCAGAACAATTTGTTCTCGAATAATGCTATTGGTATAAGGTAAACCGATGATAATTTGTAAATTATAAGTAAGCATAAGATGTGTCATGTGAAAATTATAAAAATCTCAACATATACACACAAACATAATATTATATATATTGTACTTACTCTGGATCGATCTTCTTATTCTTGACATCCACACTCATCCTACCAGCCTTCTTGGCACTTTCATTCATAGGCTTAGTTAATATAACTAATATCTTACAAATTGTCATAACCATCATCCTATCAGCCCGACATGCAATTAATAATGGGAATAACTTCTGCGCCATAATACGCAAATTACCAATCTTTAATAATATAGGTCGGTATATCTCATGATCACGTTTTAATACACGTTGTAAATCTTGTAACCATTCCAATGCCTCCATGTTAGGTATAAACTTTTCAGTACCATCCTCGATTGTTGCAGTTGACCCAATGACACCACCGATTAGGTATAGTTCGTCAATAATATTATCCTTAACTTCCATATCGGGATGATCACGATGGGCAAGCGGGTCAATTTGCTTACGCTTTGGTTGTTGTTGTTTGGGTGGGGGTGTAACATTATGTTTGGTTGAAGGTGCACCGTCTTCATTTTTTTGCAATGGTGCACCTTCCTCATTATTATTTTGTGGACCCGATGCCACGCTCGTAGGTGAGCTCTGCTTTTGCTGTTGTTGCTCTTCGCGCATATGCGCCGCTGCTACTCTAGACGATGACATGGTCTATTAATATTCTATTTAAAGGACTAAGTACACACACTACTTTTTTACTTAGTGTTGGATTTTTAGAGAGTAAAAGGCTTGTACATGAGATGAAACTACCTTATGTACTCACCTTCCATAACCCTAAATTTCTTATGTCTTCAATAACCCTACATTATTTCTTACTCATAACCCTAATTTCCCTCCACTTAGAAATAGTTGCTGAGAATGGTGACCACCTTGTTGTATGCCAAAGCAACACCAAACAACAACTATTGGAACACCTCCAAGGCAGAACAGAACAACTTAAAGGCCAAACAACACAGAAAAGCATAACCCTAACTTCCCTCCACGTTCGATTGCTAGGAGTGACAATAGAGCAAAAGTGCCTTCCCCATATCAATAAAAACGAAAACAACAACAAAATACAAACATATACTATTGTAGCAAGTGAATGCTATTATACCCCCACTTGATAGCCAAACTTGCCCTGAAGTTTTTCTTGATCTACTGAGGCATGAGAAACCTGCCACACACAGCGCCAGGAGCTCAAGCGCCAACAAGTGGTGGTAAAAGTGGGATGGAGGGACTTACAATCATGTTAAAAATGTTACTGATCTTGTTATCTACCTAACCAATGCCAAACAACCACTATTCAACAACCTACATGCTGCTATACCCCCACTTGATGGCCAAACATTGCCTGAAAGTCGGCAGGAAATCGAGATTTTTTCCTGATCTGAGGCATGAAACCCGCCAACATGTGGCTGTAAAAGTATGATGGATGGACTTACAATCATGCTGGGAGTGTTCATCAACTTGTTATACACCTAACCAATGCCAAACAACCACTAGTCAACAACCTACATGCTGCTATACCCCCACTTGATGGCCAAACATTGCCTGAAAGTCGGCAGAAAATCGTGATCTGAGGCATGAAACCCGCCAACATGTGGCTGTAAAAGTATGATGGATGGACTTACAATCATGCTGGGAGTGTTCATCAACTTGTTATACACCTATACATTGCCAAACAACCACTAGTCAACAACCTACATGCTGCTATACCCCCACTTGATGGCCAAACATTGCCTGAAAGTCGGCAGAAAATCGTGATCTGAGGCATGAAACCCGCCAACATGTGGCTGTAAAAGTATGATGGATGGACTTACAATCATGCTGGGAGTGTTCATCAACTTGTTATACACCTATACATTGCCAAACAACCACTAGTCAACACCCTACATGCTGCTATACCCCCACTTGATGGCCAAACATTGCCTGAAAGTCGGCAGGAAATCCAAATTTGAGGCAAGAAACCTGCCTACATGGGGCTGTAAAAGTATGATGGATGGACTTACAATCGTGCTGGGAGTGTTCATCAACTTGTTATACACCTATACATTGCCAAACAACCACTAGTCAACAACCTACATGCTGCTATACCCCCACTTGATGGCCAAACATTGCCTGAAAGTCGGCAGGAAATCGAGATTTTTTCCTGATCTGAGGCATGAAACCCGCCAACATGTGGCTGTAAAAGTATGATGGATGGACTTACAATCATGCTGGGAGTGTTCATCAACTTGTTATACACCTAACCAATGCCAAACAACCACTAGTCAACAACCTACATGCTGCTATACCCCCACTTGATGGCCAAACATTGCCTGAAAGTCGGCAGAAAATCGTGATCTGAGGCATGAAACCCGCCAACATGTGGCTGTAAAAGTATGATGGATGGACTTACAATCATGCTGGGAGTGTTCATCAACTTGTTATACACCTATACATTGCCAAACAACCACTAGTCAACAACCTACATGCTGCTATACCCCCACTTGATGGCCAAACATTGCCTGAAAGTCAGCAGGAAATTGAGATTTTCCCCTGATCTGAGGCATGAGAACCGCCAACAAGTGATGGAGGGCCCTGCAATGGTGCTGATAGTGTCCATTGGCCTTTCATATACATATACAATGGCAAAACATCAATATCTAAGGAACAGAATGGTAGCATACCACCACTTGATGGCCGAACATGCCGAACAGCACAAATTTTTCAGCTGTAAAAGTGATGATGGAGGGCGATACAAATATGCTTTGGGTGTTATTTTTCTTGATATGTGCCTAGATAATGCCAGTCATCTACTATTGTCGCATTTACATTCTGTTTACTCATACTTAGAAGATGGCCATACTTGCCCTGAAGTTGCAGGAAATTGAGATTTTTGTTAAGAAATCTGCTAACATAGGGCTATAAAAGTATGGTGGAGGTTGTGGAAATATGCTGGCAAGGCAGAAAAGAATGAGTTGTTTGTTATCAAGTCTTATCACCCTCAATTAAATATTCTCCACCTGAAGTTGCTGGGTCATTTTCATCTCTTAACCTAGCAAACTTTTGCCATATATTTCCATCAAGAACTCCTCTTTGTTGAGATTTTGTCATGTAAAGGATTAAATTGCTAGCATTTGGTTCAAGCAGTGCACTTGCAATCACTTGGGCTAAGTCAGGTCTTGAAACATTTGTGATATTCTTATTCATCTTTCAAGTCAAAGAGAAAAGAGTGTATATGTTGCATTTTATGAGCGTGTAATCTTCCACAACAATGAATATAATATTACACTTCTTACCTTTTGTAGCCTGACAACACTCGAATCAGTTCCCAAATCAGTATTGTAACCAGCAACTCTAATTATGGTATAGCTCAAGCCACTTTGCTTTATCATCTCTTCTCCCATGTATTTGAAATATGTTTCTTCTTCAGTGCGGTCGATTTTACTTTCATTCATATATATTGTGTCACTGTGGGAGGAAGTCAGGCTTGATTGTGATGTAGATGTTATCAATCTATGCTGATTGTGTTGTATCATTGCATCATTTACAACAGGTGGTATTCTAGAGTCTGACATATACACAATCTCTGGTTCAGCACTGTCAGGCCTCCGATAAACCTTTATGTAGTCTAATGCAAGATAAAATTTGCTCCGACCTATGTTGCTCTTTCCTCGGTAGCGGAAACCAATTGTACGGATATCCTTGCCAGTAAAATTGGGTATGTCTGTCTTCCCCAATGCCTTTCTCATTCGTCGAGCATCTAATGTTTCCTCTGATTGAAATTGTCGCATGCGCGGTAGAAAAGAGGTGAACTCTAGCCGTACTGTACTCCATTTCGTTCGGGAGCTATTATCACCAGAAGACGGTAATTTGGATGATGTCTTGAATTCACATACATATTCTATTCCTAGCGTTTCATATGCCTCTGTTCTTATAAATGCCTCATACACTGCGCCATCACTACATACTCTGCACACAAATCCAGCAAAGCCTTTAGAAAAAAGATCTATACCGCCTCCATTCGGGTCACTTCTAGATTTTAGCCTTGACGACGAAATAGCTGCTTCTCCATAGCGACCGACATTGCCAACAAATGTACCATGATTGAACTTATTTTGTATCCAATCACATTGAGAGTATCTATAATCAATTGGATCATCTATATTGCCATCTCCATCAATACCAAACAAACTAAAATCTTCTGGTCGTTTAGAAAACTTGAATAATGTTCTCTTTGCTGTTTGGGACAGCCCATAATCGGCATGTCTGACATTTTGATATGCATGGAGTAAGTTACGAAGCCCCACTCCATCAATAGCTTGAGAATCTTCACCCTTCTTATCAGAGTTCCCACCAGCACAAAATACAATCTTATCCACATCAGTTAAAGCATATTCGAGTGATTCCATATCTGATAAGGACCCCTGACAGTACACTACTCCAGTTCCGAGCTTGTTCAATGTACTTGAATATAAGTCTCGTACCAGCACACGAACACGAACATTACCTTCTAGTAGTAACCGTTTCACTAATACACTTCCAAGGGCACCGGTAGATCCAACAACTAATACCTCTGGTCTATAATCATCATCGGATGAGGATAATGTAGATGTTGATTCATCATACTTTGAATCTTTCAATTCCATACTACTTAATCCTAACTGATCGTCTACATAATAATTATAATATATAGATCTTCTATCGGGTGGTAATCGTGATGCAGGATCATTAGTTGCAGCTACCAAATCTATTGCCGATTCAACTTGAGAACGAAGATTCTTCCCAGCTTCGAATGGATTTATCATTTGTAATATGTTTGGTTGTTTTGGTTTCTTGTTTGCTTTACTGTTTGCATCTTTATTATCTTTACTACTTCCAACTTTTTTCATAGATGATTTATCAATATCATCTTCGTCTTCATTGTTATTTTCAGTAGATGCATAAAGAGTTAGTGATCTCTCATGATTTGATCTATATCTTTTGCACTGTGCATAAGATATGTATGTATATTGATCAGAGCCCGTACATGGATGTATAATTGCATGGCGAGATATTGAAAGTGAAAGTGATACATCAGGTAGAAGTAACACCGTAAGTATGATGGCAAAGATAACTATGTTCAACTGAGGTGAAGGAGATGTTGCAATAACATCAATATCATTTCGGTTTCTCTTTCTCTTGTATTTATACTTCATTTCTGATGTGGACCTCGAGTCACCAAATGTACAGAGAGGCATCATGATGTAATATACCAATTATATTATATTCAAACCTTCCACCAGGGGTAAGTAATGTTATCTCTGATACATCAAACTTCAGTTTGAAGAGGTACTGATACTGAATTTGAGGCCAAATCTAAAAAAGGTGCGACTTCCCCACCCTACGATACCTAAAAGTCAGACCTGTGTTTTATTTGCAATACACCAGTATGTTGCCGAATGATACTATTCTACCATATCAATGCTCATGCTAGCTACACAATTAAACATTGTCTCAGACAGTGCACTAGTAATATCTCATCAGTAGGGTTATCTTATTTATTATCTAATCTAGCTATTTAGTGCTATTCCATAGCCAGCCATCTCTAGTACAGTATCTTCGACCAATGGAGTATCTTCCTCCACAGGTGAGATTGATATTGTCTTCCCCTCTAGGGTTGATATAGGGGGAATGGCTGAGTGTGAGGAGATTCCCATGGATCTTTGCAATCTCATCACTTGTTTTCGTAGCTGCTTATTCTCATTCTCCAAGTCTTTCACTTTTACCTTGAGTAGCTCAGCTTCACGGAAAAGGCCAGGCTCGCGAGCACGGTAAGTTGTGTCTGGTGCCGACGACAAAGAATCAATATCATCATTAGGCAAATGCATATCATGGCCAGCTCTCACTGAGCTCAATCTTTGTTCGAGTTTCGAAAGACCTGCATCGATGGAGCGTTCAATACGAAGCATTTCCTTTAGTACTCGAAGAAATGGCCAAGCTGCAAGCTGTCCGTTCTGTAAATAATTATCCATATCTTTCACTGTAGGATTACTTAACACCTTGAGACCAAACAACTGCATCGTCGTAAACCGTGGTACCAATGTCAACTTGCCGTAATACTTCTGATTGAACATCTTACTCAAATCCTGCCCAAAGATCTTTGGGAAGAGACCAAGCTGACTCAAGTTCAAAACTCTACTCTTGGCATCCCACATGCACATTTGAAATAGCTTCCAATATAAAGTATTGATATTTGGATGGTGTGCTTTGTTGATGAATGGCACCACATGAAAGTTCGTCTGTGCAACAACAAAGTTGCTAATGTTGAATAGAGTAGAGATCCGTTTGAAGGGCAAATCCGCCTGGACACTACCGTCAATCCATTCAACACCGTCTACCTCAAAAGGTACCAGCTTACCGCGACTATCCTTTATCATTAACTTTGCAGGTGCCATAATGCCCGGTACAGCACAACTCGCTGCAACCGCCGATGCTAATGTAACATTTGGTGTAGATATATGATTCAACAATAGACGTTGTACTCCCGACCCAGATGATGCACGGGACGCTGATACTGTAATGCACACATGTTTCTTAGTCATCTCATAAGCCTCTTCGAAAGTGATGTCTTTGTAGTAGAATTGACAGCAATTGAGGAACTCTTTGGAGTCCATAACAAGCTTCTCTTTGAACCACAATTCTACCATTTTAGTGATTGGGGGAAACCACGAGACACCTAGCCGTTTCATCTCTCCATTGAGCATGTAGTCGGTTGACACAGTATTGACACAAATATCTCGAATAAGCTCTTCAGGGGTTTTGATAGCTGTCATGGCAGCAGCAATACTACCCCCAGATGTTCCAGATATAACATGTATATGCTGATACATGCCACTCTCAATTAATGCCTTTATAGTACCAAGATGATACATTGCTTGTGCACCCCCTCCACTAAGCATGAGAGCAGTATGCCCCATGTTTTGTTTCATTCTTTTGAAGAGTGTATATCGCTTGGAAAGCTCATTATGTTGCTTTTGCATAATCTGCTCTTGTGTATTGGTATTAGTAGTAGTATCAGAGGAGTCCTTGCCCAAATATACAGTGCCACTGGCAACCCAATCTAAACACTTCGTCACCTCCTCACCGTACCTATCAATTGCCTCGCGTGTTTCTTTCCTTAAACTATGTTGTCCCCGCTCGGCGACAGATCGTGCATCTTGCAATAGTGAATCATCCACTGACAGATGATTTCTCTTCACTATCCCAGATAGTAGTGTTTTCAGTGATGAGGAATAATCTTCATGTACAAGCTTGCGCTTCGATGGAGTTGATGGTGTACCAGATGTAAATGATGTAATGTGGAAGCTTTTCCTTGTATCACCAATGTTATCATCAGTATTCCCAATTTCATTCTCATAATGTTTCTTTTCTACATTCATACTCGATGCCTGTATCCTCGCCTCCTTCAATCGAGCTAGTGTCGTTAATAGCATATCACCTGCCATCCCCAAATCCTCATTGACTACCTGTTGCCACTTAGGACAATTCTCATTTATATCTTCCTCATCATTTGATTCACTTAGCATTATACTCGATGAAGCACGTCTTAATGGAATCTCAGACTCATCAGTGGAAGTTGATCTCCGGAATGCACTAGAAGTACTTCCCCATCGCTGCTTACTACTACTACTAGCCATATCAAACGTGTTAGAACTTTGAATTCTTCTCATAGGGCTACTCATAGGATTCTGTGGCAATCTAGGTGAAGATGGAGGTGATTTAGTATCAACAACACGTCTTCTTCTTAATCTCAATCCACCAAACCTTGAAGAAGAAGACGAAGAAGACGATGACGATTCCTTCTGTGGACTACCACTACCAATGGAAACAATTCTTCTAAGTATCTTGGGCTTTGCAGGTGACACCTGTACTTCCTGTTGCTGCTGGGGTTCATATAATTCAATCTTACAATATTCCTCATACGAAGTTGCTCGATCAACTTCCTCACGCCACTCCTTACGTCTCCTCTTCTTACTATATCGTTTCGTTCTACCTTTAACTTCAATACCGGCAGCATCTGTCATCTTGAAGAAGTAATATCTAAATAAACTTCGTAGTAATGCCATGGATTTTAACATTGTTAATGCACTTACATCCCAAACAATCATTGCAAAGTTATACAATACATATACCAATTGTAGAAGACCGAATGCCGCACCAACACATAACCAAACTAACCACCCGCTAGCACTTACTGATGCCGCAATGAGAGTTAATAAAACAGGCCAGAATAATGTAAGCAGTACTAATAATGGTAGATATCGTAGAATTAATGGATCTCGATGGGTAGTATTGTTCAAGTTGATAGTATTGATGTCATCATTAATTGATTCTATATCATTATTAGCAGAGCCAGGAGACAGCGGAGGATGAAGTATAATCTTCCATAGCTTATCCTTAATCCCTTCAACTAGATTCAACATCACGGCAGCGTCCTTAGGCACCTGTTACAATACAGTGTAGCAAATCAAAGCCAGTAAGAGGAAGATGATGACACGGTATCCTTTTTGAAGAATCATTTGCTTATGCAATAATAGTACCACAGCCCATTGTAATTGAAAGGTAATTGCAATAAGATGGCGTTATTGATACTGGTACTATGTTGTTGCTTGTTAATGTATACAGTTTCCTCTTTCGGTTTTACTAGCTCGAGACTGTGTTACTGCAACTCGAGACAATCTTCAGTGAGAGGTTATGCATTGCAAAATAATGATGATTTAGATGATATTATCAAAGAAGAGGATGGTCATGATGTACAAATCTATCACCAAGGTATTCAATATACAATATTTGTAAGAAGGAATGAATCAATACTTGAAGCTTTAGAAAGACAAACAATACTTGTCCCATTATCTCACATACCGCATGAATGTAGAAGAGGAAATTGTTTAACATGCTCAGCCAAAGTACGATCATCAAAGAGTACCAATAGTGAAGATAAAACATCAACATCAACACCACAATACCACACAAACATACTTGCAAATATCGATAACGGACTATCACCAATGGTTTCCTCTGAACTCGCAAAATCAGATTATATACTTACATGTTCAAGTTATGTGACAGGAGCGGGTGTAGTATTAGAGCTCGATCAAAACGATAAAGCATGGGATCTGATATATAGAAAGAGAATACATAATATCGATACGGAGAGGTTAGTGCTCGAAGCGCAAGCGAAACTTCTTAGGAGTGTCGATGAAGAGAACATCAATAAGTGGAAGGTAAAAATAGAGGAAAAGGTTAATAAGTAGGATGGCGGTAAGAGAATATGAGGCATGAGGTAATAGGCGCTATATGTGAAAGCTAATCCTTTCCAATACTAACTATAATGTCAGACGGGAAAGATAGAGGGCAAACTTTATACTTCACCGTCCCTTCTGCCTTTATGAGTGCTTTCTAACCTATACTAAACTTCTATTCATACTATGAAATGCATATAGGTAAGTAGTCCATACATATCTTGATTCTATTCTTTTTGTGTATTACTACAGATGTTAACTACATATTTAGGCGGCAGCAAGCTTCTGAGAACGACGAGTACTTCTCCTCTTACTGATCAAGGAACGACGAGCCTCCTTCTGCTCTGCTAAACGTTGAGCAACAACCTTCTTGTATGCGGCAGCATCCTCCTTGTTTTTTAATACACTAGCAAGCTTGGCAGCCTTTCTAGCACGCTTACGTTGAAGTACCAAGGGTGTAACCAAACGTTGAATCTTAGGTGCGCGACGGTATTCCTTACCCTTCTTGTTGGTACCTGTACGTGCGATGACATACTTGGTAACATCATCCTCCTTTGTCAAGTTGAATAGAGAACGGATCTTGTTGGCACGCTTAGGACCAAGACGACGGGGTACTGGTTCATCAGTAAGTCCAGCAATATCATTATCACCAGTCTTAACAATGGCAAGGTTTAGTACAGCGATGTCTTGTCCTACAATACATCCACGGATACTCTTGCGCTTACGTTCACCAGCCCGACGTTGACGGTAACCCTTATGTCCCTTGTGCATCAATAGACGAACACGGGTATTGGTTAGGATTCCCTGACGCATGGGGAAACCCTGCTTGTCATTACCACCAGTAATACGGAGGATGTAACCAGCAAATTCTTCCCCGAGAATGGCACCATCAACTTCCTGGGCCATACGACGCTCGTATAGGTTCTGTAGACGCTTCTCGTCATCAATTTCGATGACTTTTTGTTGTCCAGTACTAGGGCAGGCAATATTGATCTGTTGTGAAGTATAAAAAGAAGAGGTGGAGGTTAGTTTGATGTATACTTGTGCATAAAAACAATACATGGCTTGTCCTCGGATATATCCCAACAATTGCAAATCAAAATCTCCACACTTTGAAGATAATTTCCCTATCTTTCTACCAATTAATTGTCGGTATAAATAGCGCAGTGCCTACATTTACAAGTAGTACGATATTGTCCTCTTAGTATTTGTGCCAATTCATGAGAGTAAGAGATTGACAATCTATGCCCACCGACGACCTACTAAAATCGCCCCATATCAACCCTATCAATATTTACAATAACTAACTTGCCTTCATGGTTATATAATTCTATTTAATCTACAATACCGTGGCCTTTTGATAAGAGAGTATAGCACCACAACAATCTCAAAAAGATGAAAGGCAGAGAAAAAAATGCTCTTAAATGGCTACGTGTGGAAAGAAGATAGGCTGCCCCCGAGCGTAATGCCCTTCAGTAAGGAAGGTAAGTCGGTCCTTAGATAGATTGCAAACTCACCGCTACGACTTAGCCTGACGTGTAGGGTTTACCTAAAGCACATAAAGTGGTATTCTATCTGTGGTGGTTAGTACAGCATTGGTACGGCTTGCTAATTGCTAATACACTCTATATATTATCTTTTCAATCAATACATAGCAGGTAGTATACAATTGCAACTAACAATATGGCTACAGTTTCGACTGAAGTAGGACCACAATCCTCGACAGACTGGATTGTAACATCATCTCCATTATTCTCCATCTTGGGTACTGAAAACAAATCTACTGATGCAATTAAAAGTTATCGTTCACCTAAGACCTCACTGCGTGGTTTGGTAGTGAAGACCGATGAGCCGATATGTAGTTTACACATTCTATTATCAACTGAATCTAATGGCGGTGGTATCAATGGGAGTAGGTGGCATCATCCCGATGACGGATTACCACACACCTTAGAACATTTGGTATTTTTAGGAAGTCAGACTCATCCACACAAGGGAATATTGGATAAGTTGGCAAATCGTTGCATGGCTGATGGCACGAACGCGTGGACGGCCACAGATCATACAGCTTATACTTTGAGTACTGCAGGAAGTGAAGGTGCCATTAATTTAATGCCAATCTTTGCAGATCATGTTTTATTCCCAACACTAACTGACTCTGGATTTGTCACTGAGATCCATCACATAAATGGCAAAGGAGAGAATAAGGGTGTGGTATATTGCGAAATGCAGGGCCGTGAGAATAGTGAAGGTAGTTTGGTAGACAGAGCTGCAATGGATTTACTATATCCTCCAGCTAGTAATGGTGAGACGAGTGGTTATTCAGCTGAAACGGGAGGAAAGATGTCAAATCTTCGTACATTGACTGTTGACAAAGTACGCCGGTATCATGAAGAGTATTATACTCCCGACAATACAATCTTGATCCTTACTGGTAACGTTGACAGTGCTGACTTCTTCAAAGCATTGGATGAGGTAGAAGCACTTATATTAAAACGACAACCATCAATGAAAGTTGAAGATCGTTCTGGATCTAGATGTGGCCGCCCTTGGACAAACTCCTCAGTACCTCCAATGATTGTGGAGAATAAGGTTGGTGTGTATCCACCATACAAGCCAAATGAGGAGTGTAAAGCAGCACAGCCTTTAAACATAACTTTCCCTTCAGAAGATGAATCAAGAGGTACAATTTCTCTGGCGTGGCGTGGCCCACCGTACTCGGCTCGAGCAACTTGGAACCACTTAACATTACTTTGGGACTATCTCACTGAATCGGCGGCTTCACCATTACAACTTGCATTTGTTGAAAATAATGATCCGTTATGTGCAGACATCGGTCCGGCATCAGATGTATTCACAGAAGGTTATCATCAATTGTGGTTCCAGGAAGTCGATGTTGAATCATTGGAAGAGATTGTACCATTGTTTTATGATGAGATATCAAAACAGATCAACGGAGATTTCGATTTGGCAAGGATGAGTACCGTTATTCGGAGGTACCGCCGACGTTTGTTAGAAGGTAGTGAACGTCGTCCAACTCGAGCAATCATTGATGGTATATGTCAGAACTTCATGTATGGTCCTCGCGCTGGTGAGCAGTCCACTGGAGGATCTGTTATATCTCCACAAGATGAAATGGCGGCTTTACATTCTGATGTCGACGTCTTGCCTCTATTGGACGAGGCCGAGGGAAAGTTGGAGGATACTTCATACTGGCAAGGTTTAATGAAGGAGTTTATCTTGGACAGGTGAGTGAATAAGATACCACTTGTCTGGTCTTCTTCTTTGTATCATACACTCACAAACATTTCACACTCCTTATTTAAAGGCCCATGGCGGTAGTCTTTGGTAAGCCTAGTGCAGTCATGTCGAAGGAAATCTCCGACGGAGAGAAGACGCGTGAAGAGCAACAGGCTGTTGAACTGGGAAAAGAAGGCCTTGAGCGACTTTCCAATACTTTGGAGAAGGCAATGAAAGAGAATGAGCATCCAATTCCAGAGTCAATCCTGACTAGTCTACCAGTACC
>Ga0214481_100739_pt1 | contig 15744 bp, 11 predicted proteins | sample M1_20Mar14CPVII9_4_FD_165057 | JGI IMG/M metagenome (GOLD analysis project Ga0214481, IMG submission 165057) | Marine eukaryotic communities from Monterey Bay, California, United States - M1_20Mar14CPVII9sort6BwellG10 | ecosystem: Environmental > Aquatic > Marine > Unclassified | place: USA...
GAGTGTTCATCAACTTGTTATACACCCATACAATGCCAAACAACCACTATTGCAGCACCTACATGATGGCATACCCCCACTTGATGGCCAAACATTGCCTGACAGTCGGCAGAAAATCAAGATTTTTTCCTCATCTGAGGCATGAAACCCACCAACATGTGGCTGTAAAAGTATGATGAAGGGACTTACAATCATGCTTGGAGTGTTCATCAACTTGTTATATACCCATACAATGCCAAACAACCACTATTGCAGCACCTACATGATGCCACACCCCCACTTGATGGCCAAACATTGCCTGACCATCAGCAGAAAATCAAGATTTTTGCCTCATCTGAGGCATGAAACCTGCCAACAAGTGGCTGTAAAAGTATGATGGAGGGACTTATAATCATGCTTGGAGTGTTCATCAACTTGATATACACCCATACAATGCCAAACAACCACTATTGCAGCACCTACATGATGCCATACCCCCACTTGATGGCCAAACATTGCCTGACAGTCGGCAGAAAATCCAGATCTGAGGCATGAAACCTGCAAACAAGTGGCTGTAAAAGTATGATGAAGGGACTTACAATCATGCTTGGAGTGTTCATCAACTTGTTATACACCCATACAATGCCAAACAACCACTATTAAAGCACCTACATGATGCCATACCCCCACTTGATGGCCAAACATTGCCTGACAGTCGGCAGAAAATCCAGATCTGACACATGAAACCTGCCAACAAGTGGCTGTAAAAGTATGATGAAGGGACTAATAATCATGCTTGGAGTGTTCATAAACTTGTTATACACCCATACAATGCCAAACAACCACTATTGCAGCACCTACATGATGCCATACCCCCACTTGATGGCCAAACATTTCCTGACAGTCGAAAATCCAGATTTTTGCCTGATCTGAGGCAAGAGAACTGCCCACTGTTCATAATATGTATTATAGTACCTCATATCACAAGGGTGTCTTGGATATTGCTATTGATGCATCATTTAGGCAAGGGCTGCATCAGTAAGTAGGAAGCAAGGCATTCAGGGAGGGGATTCAAGGTCTGTCCGTCTCTTCTCTATGGTGAAAAGAGCGAGAAAACAAAATCTGAATCATAAAACAAATCACCTCTTGCTTCTACTACATACTACTAACTATCATACTCTCGTATCTATTACATATATACTAAAGCACATTCGTCGTTTACTAATAACTAACAAAGAAATAATATTGCAATATGGGAAACTCGTCATCCACTCCGTCTTCAACGCCAGCACTTGCAACAGATGATGAAAAGAAATGCAAAAGCTCACAGAAAGTTGGGATAAAATCAGGCAAGAAGATATGTTGCTGTTGTCCCGAAACAAAGCAGGCACGGGATGCTTGTATCTTATCTAATGGAGAAGAGGATGCCGATTGTCAAAGATTAATTGAACTACACAAAGTATGCTTACGTAGCGAGGGATTTGATGTCAAATAATACATCATTGGCTTACTACTACAAAACTTGACAGCTTGATTTTAGCCACTAATCCACTTCATACATTATTGATAGCGGCGGATGATAATATAGTTGGTGAACATATAGAAAAGATTATCAATATTGCAAATGATGTACATAAAAGCTCATCAGCTGATAATATCGTATGAGCGATGTGGTGCATCAATCAGAGGAGTCGTCAAGAGTTAAAACATTTTATCCAATAGACACAGACATCAAAAGTCACTCTTCATTCTATTATGAAATTATATCTCTACACAATTTTACATCAAGTCATGTGTGAGCAAATGGATATATTCCTTCTCTGCATTAAACATCACACAAAAAAACACTATACTTCATGTGTTTCTTTGCTCTTTGCGCCCTTCCTTGCTGCTCCTTTTGCCTTTCCTTTGCCACCTTTTGCAGTGTTTGCTTTAGCAATTGGGGGTAATGATGGTACAGTTACATCATCAGCACTTCCTTGTACACCGTCCCCAATCGCAGCCATCCCGAGTTGTTGAGTATGAACTTTACGAAACTCCAACAGAACTGGATGAACCTTCTTAAATCCCTCAACCATATCAATCTCTGTTTTGGCACCAGTAATAACAACTTTCCCACTAACAAATATCAATAACACAACTCGTGGTTGTACCAATCTGTAAATTAACCCAGGAAATAGTTCTGGTTCATACGATGAAAAAGTTGGATGTGCAAAAGCAACACCCTCCAATCGAATAGGGAATCCTACATCAACTGTCCCAACTATATTCTGTACTTTAAAATTGATAAAATCAGCAGGTTGAAATCCCACCCTTTCAAGAATATATGCTATTTTCTTTGTTGCCAAACTAGAATTGTGTGCACTCTTCGTGCCGGTTATTACTAATTTGCCGGAAGCAAATACTAATGCTGTTGCACGAGGTTCTCGTAGACGCATAATAACAGCGGCAAATCGTCGTGGATTGAATTCAGTATTCCTACAACGGAGAGCAATTTGTTTTAAATCCAACCGTACTCCTAAATCAGCTGATGTTTGTAAAGTGAAGAAATTAGAGCACTTTGTCATCTGTATTGATATTGCAGTAAAAATACTTATTATTGCAAAATGTTACTTACCAGTGGCTGACATATTCTGTATACGTATTAAGAGTGAACCTCCAAAGTTATCAGGTACATTTAATACTGAACCTGCCTGTTGATATCCATTAGACAAGAGAGCAGAGATGTTAACTAACAAATTCAACAAATATAGAGTAACAATTTCATCACAAATAACTTACCAGGTTCGGCAAGTGCTGTGATAAATTCGGAGCACCGCCTTCCTGGGCAGTAGCTGACGCATGTCCTGATGCTGCCGCTGCTAATGTATTATCCGCCATTGCAATTCTATTACCTGATTTGACTGCAATTAATAACTACTTCACAAGCCTTTCTGTACTTTTGTGCCAAAGTACGAGTACGGGACTCCTTAACGTACATTTTTTTGTTATGCTCAAAACAAAATGTTAGGATGGTAGCAGGAATATAAAGGTTAACTGGACGGATAATATATTTGTGATCATACAATAATATAGGATTGTTTATTTGAATTCTTTTGGTATGTCTCGTGCGGCGAAACGTCCTAGGTGTCAGGACAATGACGATTGTAATATCTCAAGTTCAAGTAATTTACCCACTGAAATATGGGCCAAAGTATTACGATGTGAGTACAATATATTGTTTTGTAGTGGGTTATGTTAATTAAATGTTTTTAAAGTTCGGGTGTATGTTTTATGATATGATATCAGTATAATAATATATCTCACCTTAACCCTAATACAACAATATCACATGTACCATTACATCAACTTTCTTTCTCTTTTTGGCAGATGTGCCACTAGAGACTATAATATCTTCTTCGGCTACATGCAAAACAATATACAAAAGCTTACCACTATTAACAAAATTATGCATAGACAAATCATCACAACTCAATATCAAAGTTGCAAGGAGATTTCGTGATATTAGAGAAATACGCATCAACTGTTTGTTATCGAGTACTATCGTTGAGGAGCTTGTAGAGGGTGGAGACATAAGAGAAGTTAATTTGGACTTTCAAAGTGCTCATAGGATAATTTCATATCTCTCTCAATTTGATAAGCTCGAGAATATATACTTTGGAGTGACGGATGCAGACAATGATGGTAAAGTGATTGAGAATTTCTGTCCGGCAGATCAGTGGTTTTGGGAAGGTGACGAATCATACCCAAACGAAGGCAGCAGGGAAGAGATGTTTAGGTTTCTTGACAATGTTTCCATTGGTTATTCATCGGGGGCTAGAGGAAGAGGTGGAGGTAGAGGTGGAGGTAGAGGTAGGGGTGGAGGTAGACACATACACAATGGCAACTGTTGTAACAGATCATCTACATCAAATCAATCAACTGCAGCCCGCAGTACCAATAATAACAATAACAGCCACGAGCCTTTCACACAGCTGAATGGTATGAATCCTAATCTACAATTCTGTCAAGAGCTTGGTCAAGAGCTTGATGCTGATGAAATTGGTGATGCATCTCTGGAAGAGTTTGATGTTACTGAATTAATGAAAGACGAACAGGAGGCTACCGAAGAAGATGGTTAGACGTAATGGAGTGTTTTGATGAGGCAGATCGTGGAGAAGCCAATACAAATGATGCAAGTAGGAACGGCAATGTTGTTAATAATGGTAACTGGATACCCACTCATTGTAACAATAACTCACACTGTCGACATAAGCCGCTAATTCCCATTGAACAGAAGTATGCAGGGTTTCTACTTGATCGAGGTCAAAGTATTAGGTGTAATGGTGGTGAATCTATTGGTAATCGTCGGCAACTCAATCATGAAGAGAGTGTAAGGGTACATGGCCAACATGGTATGCTTGCCAATACCTGTCGTATTTGGAACAAAGGCAGACCACGTTATGGCAATGTTATAGCGCAAGGGGATCTAGTGGAGGATTTGCAGACTTACACATGTGAGGCAGAAGGCTGTAATGTGGAAGTGAAACTTGCAAGGGTTCAGGGTGGATTGTTACTATATAAGAAGGAGGATCCAAATAACCCAGGTCAGCCTTATACTCACATTAATCATGAATTACCACCTAAACCAACCAAGAAGACTACCGAGTACTCTCTCTCTGTCAAACAGAAGGAAGAAATCTTAATGAGACGTGGCAACGAGACAATATCCAACATTGTCCATGATATGGTGCAGTCTACTAAGGTACCAACTACTGATGCACAAAGTACAGATGTGCATCAGTTCACATTAGCTGCTCAAGGATTTGCGAGGCGGAAAGGCAAGTACTTCATGCACGAGTATAATCACCAACCATTCACCATCAATCAGACAAGCGAGATTCTAAATGAGCTAATGCAGGATGCGCCAAAGCAAAAATGGAGCAGCTTAAATGAATTCATGTCTACATCCCTCTTCAAAACTATGACTGAGCGGGTTAAGGTGCTTGAACACAACTTTCAAAGTGATGGAGTAAAGGATGTGGTCTTCTTTGAATCAAAACAGGCAGCCGAAGTTGTCCGGCTAGCTGGGCTAATGTTTGAAGGGGAGAATAAGGGTGCTATTCAGTTCTCATGTGACTTTACACACATACCAGGCACTGATTTTGTTCTAGGCATATGTGGAGTAGATGACTTCAAGCACCGTTTTTGGCCGACGTCATTTATTGTCTGCCCTACTGAAAGTGGGGAGATGGCTAAGAAAGTCATGGGTAGGATGGTGGAGCTCATCAACCTTGATGTGAATGGTGTTCCAGACAAAGTGTTGATTGATGGAGCCAATGCATTGCACTCTGCATGCATAGAACTCGGTATTGATCCCCGAAGCTGTTTTACACATATCATTAGGATGCCTTTGAGCCGAGGTGGTGGTAAAGTTGGATCAAAGGGCTCGTTTGCGAACTATCTAATAAAGACTATGAAAGTATCACACTCCAATACTGCAAAGATTGTTGGAGATGCTATGTTAGCCAACTACATCCCTCCCATGCATAAGGAAGACTTTGAAGCCTTCATTGACTTGATGAGAGATCGTCATCATGATAAGCTTGAAACTAAACAAGAGAAGAATGAAGCCCAACGGGAGCATGTTAACAAGACATACTTGTCTTATGATCCATTGAGACTAGGAGGACGTGGTGCTGGCATCCCTGGTCAATCAGGTAGTAACAATGGAGGAGAGATAAGAGGTGGCAACATCAAGAACAAATGGAGACATGTCACCAAGAAATGTAGCAAGGTAGCCAAGAAAAGTGTTGTCTATATTGTCGGAGCTGTGGCAATGGATTTAATGATGTGTCCAAACTTGAACGACACAAAGAAGGGGTTTGCTTATAAGCCTGTGAGGGATGAAAGTGATTATGGCTTGTTGCGTAGAATCTCCAAGTTCAACTTGGACGGAGATGACAATGCATTGCTACCCCATGATATTCAGTATATGATTTGCACAGAGTATGGCAGTCATACTGCGGATGTTAATCCTCATGAGGTAATTGGTAATGGGAATGTTAGCTGCAGTTTTCAATTGCCGACTGCATCACGTGTATTGACATCTCTGAGGCAGATGGAAGAGTCTACTAACATCATGGCTGACTCCTGGCTTGAGAATTCAGTGGTAGATGTAACTTCGACCACCAACTCATATCAAAAGTGCAATATCTCGAAAGAGAAGAAAAGGAGATTGAAGATGGACCTCTTGCATAATCTCTTTGCCAATGTGCCGGGTAGGAAGAATGGTGAATCATTCAGAAGCTTTGTGAATAGGAGGTTGCAGAGGAACCCTTCTGTAAAGACTACATCAAAAACAGCCACTCGTGTGAAGAATAAGAAAGCTAGAAAGGAGAAGAAGACTGTTCGAACACCATTGGACATCCAACGTGAGAAGGATAAGCATGGTAATGAGGCTGATAAGTCTTCAGATAAGAAGGAAAAGAAGAAAAGGGCAGGTAAGAAGGAAAATATTGAAGAGTACTTGTATTGGACTGACGAATTTGAAGAGGCGGAGATTCTTGACTTATTATCAAAAGAAGGTTTTAAGGATTTGGATGCTGATGAGACTTTACAAAGTATTGCAGAGGAGAAGGAAAGAGTCGGACCTCCACGTCAGCTTGGAGATTGGATTCAAGTTGATTGTGATCATGTGAACAAGAGAGTGACTTGCTGTTGTGAGGATTACAACTTTGATGGCATGTGCTTTCATGTTGCTACCTTTGAGGTTTTGCAGTTCGGCAAGCTACCAGACGGTGACTGTGAGTTTGAGAATGAGCATTGGGGTGAGATTAGGAAGAAGTGTATCAAAGTGCTGAAGAAGCAATACTCTAGAGCCTCAAAATTGAGTGGTATCTTAAGACCCAATTCCTATGTAGGATCAGTATGGTAGGAAGTATGGACAGGTAGATGTATGTATGTGAGAAACTAAGTAATATGAACAAAATTGTGACGCAAAGTGTAATATATATGCACTTATGATTTAGTTTTAAACCATCTACTTCTAGCAGCTTTATAAAACCTCTGCAACTTGCCCTCAACTTGTTTCACATTGCATCCCTTCGGATGACCTCGTTTGGTCATGCCTAAGTTCTCTACGTTCTCAAGATCAGCATCTCGCTCTGCATACTTTTCTCGATCGTCATCAGTTACATATACTGAGCCAGTACTCTCATGGCAAATAAGTGTAGCTACAGTTGTACGGAAACCGAGGCAAACACTCAACCTATTGTCACCACCATATGATATCTTGCCATGTTTGTATTGAGTAAGGTAGTTTTTTGTATTATACTTTGGCTTTTCATCATATGGATGGATGAATGTTAATGTGCCATTTCCTAACAACCATTCAACACTGGGTAAACTGGCTGGTTGCCTGTCGACATTTCCAGGAAGTTGCTCGAGGATCTTGAATGAGCGAGAGTCAAACATAGAAAGATTTATGGTAGGTGTACCCACTTTCTGTGAGTTGTTCTTGCATGGCAGCCAAACCTTTCTTCTACCGATCTTGTCACCATTCTTATCCTCACGATGTCTCAACTCATATGCAATGTCAGTATGGGGTGGCATTTGCTCTTTTGACTTCATATCTTGATACTTGTTGGCATAGACGAGAGAAGTCATATGATTTGTCGGCACTCTCGTATTAACTGTATCATCATCTAAGAGCCATGGATGACGTTCAAAGATGATTCGACGTAAACGAGTAGATACAAATTCCATATCTTCATTAAATAAACGATTCTTTAATTGTCTGTGTGTAAGAGTAGTATAGTTGAGGTGAGATATGGCCAAGGACAAAGTTGTGCATATCATGTGTATACTTTTCTACTCACGTTTTACATATACCTTTAGTACCACTACCATGCCCTGTGGCATAAGCAGCTCTCTCTTTATATACTCCCTTACCAGTTGGATCATTTATAAGCTTACCACCCTCTTTATCTTTCCCATAATAATGTACCATTGCGCTCGGAAAGTTAACATTCACTCTCGCTTCATTTCCCTTTTTAGCATCCATACTCAATACCATCCCATTAATACTTCTCATTGGAGACAACACTAACTCATCCATTATTCTTAAACAGGGTGGGATAAGTTCTGGATCAATTTCAAATACATTATCAATTTTGAATGATCTAATAGGCTTATTTGGTGGAGATTTATATTGTTTTGTGTGTGGTGTACCCTTAATTTGCTGCACTGCCCTATAATTGTACCCTAAACGACGTATTAATTCAGCCCGATACTCCTGTTCACGATATTCCTCCTCTTTCTTTTGTCGGTATTTATTCCTTGCCCATGCAGCCTTATATGCCTTTCTAGCAATAATGCTATCTTCTTTATTATTATCATTTGTTTTGTATTTTGTTCTTCTATTACTTGTTTCACTTATATTGTTTGTTGTTGTATTATTAGTTATTGATCTACTATTTTTAATAGTTAATGATGACAACGCCGGTGCACAAATTGCTGACTTATTATTATTATTATTATTATTATATGTTGTTGCGGCAGCGAATAAAGTTGCAGCACAAGCACTAACAATACTAGGAAATCGACGTACATCATCTGATTGTTGTTGTTTAAATGCATATAAACCACCGACGAATAGAGGACGTGCGACATTATTATTGCGGTATATATGTGTTGTATTAATTGATGGGCGACGGAGTTGTTGCAATAGAATACCTGCACCACGGTATATAGATGATTGCATGAACTGCATGATTTTGTTATGTTTAGTATAAGTGATGCAATTTATTTAATACGGTGGTTGTTAGTTAAATTATTATTTTAGAAGTATGGTTGATGCACGATGGTAATGGACGGCACGGCAGCGGCGGCATTATTTATAGCAGCCGCCGACAAAGTTCAGTATACTACGTGAGAGGTTATGTATTTATGGCAAGCAATGACAAGATACCCAAAATGAGCGATCCTTTTTATTCACACGCGAAGGCCTCAGCTCTAGATGGAGCTCTTTTATGTTCTTGGTCTAGATCGAATTTTTACTTGGTCCAGATCGAGCGGTGTGCATTTTACGTGAACATAATTTGAACAGGTTGACTGGATGGATAATATATAATAATATAGGATTGTTTATTTGATGAATTATCTATTTGGTATGTCTCGTGCGGCGAAACGTCCTAGGTGTCAGGACAATGACGATTGTAATATCTCCAATTCAAGGAATTTACCTACTGAAGTATGGTCCAAGGTTTTACAATGTAAGAACAAAATATTGTTTTGTGGGTTATTAATCAAATGTATTATTTGAAATTGGTGTGTTTGTTTTATGATATGATATCAGTATAATAATATATCTCACCTAATACTCTAATACAATATTATCACACGTACCAAAACATCAACTTTCTTTCTCTCTTGGCTCAGATGTACCATTCGAAACTATAATATCTTCTTCGGCTACATGCAAAACAATATACAGAAGTTTACCACTGTTAACAAAATTATGCATTAATAAATCATCACAACTCAATATCAAAGTTGCAAGGAGGTTTCGCGATATAAAAGAAATACGTATTAATTGTTTGCTGTCAAGTACTGTTATTGAGGAGCTTCCGGAGGCGGAGGGTGGAGATATAAGAGAAGTTAATTTGGACTTTCAAAGTGCTCATAGGGTAGTTTCATATCTCTCACAATTTGATAAACTTGAGAAGGTATTCTTTGGAGGGACGGATGCTGACGACGGGATGAAGGTGATTGAGAATTTCTGTCCAGCAGATGAACATTTCTGGGAAGGTGACGAATCATACCCAAATGAAGGTAGCAGGGAAGAAATGTTTAGATTTCTTGATAACGTCTCAATTGGTTATTCATCAGGGGCGCTGTCAAAACATGTTCATATATCTGGACTTTGCTGTCCGGATACAAGTAATCAACGAGGAGGAAATGGATGTGAAACATGCTCACTTGCATGTAAGACATTTCCCCTAGAGTCTGTTTTGAATTTTGAAAGTAGGGGAAGCTCATCTAGCAGTGCACTTTCCAACAGACCGTATAGTCTTGATTGCTGTCTTTCGAGGGCTGAAATTGAGAGAATCATTGAAAGTCGTCCTGGGGGGAGAGAACTACTTCGTACAGATCAGCGTATACTATATTTATTGGGTAATGCAAGGCGATATAAAATTGGTAACAATGAATCAGAGAATCCTCTTTACATGGTGAAATATCACAGCATGGAAATTGAAGAGCTACAGAGAAGTATCAATAATGCCGAAATAGATGTGAAAAAGATATCATCTCAACAAATTACAAACGCTATATCAAGATCTTTTGGTTCGGTGTCATGGAGTAGTTGTTGCCTCTCGAGATCGTCGCTTGATCGATTACAAGAATTAGGTTTTATCAATCTAGATGAGTTTGAGAAGTCTTTGCAGGACTTAGTGTTGTATACTGATGAGATTATATCTGTTGTTACTGGGGAAAGGGACGATGGCACAAGTGACATTGAAATTGATTGTCTTCGACTTTTACGGCGCTTCATTGAAGAGATTGACAACATATCGAGACAACCACTCACCTCTACACAAATATCCACACTACTCGTTACCCTGAAACGCCATCTATCCAGTAGTCACGACTTTCAGATTGAGGCGGTTAAATGTTTTGTTGGAATCCTATCTAAGGGATCAGACGAGGATAGAGAAAGAGTATTTGAATCAGAGATTGGTCCATCCTTCACCCGACTATTGTGCTCTACTAATGATTTTATTGTCACTAGTGCTATGGATGTGCTAAGTATGATTGTGACAGACGGTACTGCAACAAATATCAAAGGAATTGCCAGCGAAGTTGTCAAGTTGGGAGAAACATTTGATTTTGGATCAATGCTCCTTTCCGGTAATCATTCGGTTGTGAATAGTACTCTGATAGTATTGGCTGCCGTCAAAGATGATATAACAGTGGGAAGGAAAGTGGCATTACTTCCTCACCTTATACATACTATGAAGACATCCGATCGGGATGGCATGTTGTCGAATTGCTCAGTACTTGTCAACAACATCTTTGACTCAGAAGAGCCGCCTATTCAGAAGATTATTGATTCAGGAGCATTGGTTACAATTGCCACTATTGCCAAGGTGACTGACAGCAGCATTATATATACTCATCTGGCAAATGCAATGTTGACTCTTGGCAGCAAATGTAATCTTGACGAATTTCCAAACAATCTCAGGGTAGGCTTCGTTAGAACCTTGATTGAACTTCAAGATTCGTCTTTTTCTGATATATCAGAAAGAGCTATATCGATACTTCACGACATCGCTGCCGATAGGGATAATAAAGTAATCTTTGAAACTTGGAGAGAACGGGAAACACTTCAAGTTGGTGAGTGTCGAGTCATTGAGCTGGTGGATAGTGACGAAGACGATAGTGGTGCAGAGGAAGAGGCAGAAGAGGTTGACGATGAGACGCTGAGGTTAGAGATTGAACAAGCCGCAGCTGATTGCGAGACAAATGATGTGGTTATACAAACATTGGAAGATGATATAGAGGATGTTGCAACAGAAAGTCCCTCGTTGATGGGTTTGCCCAATATCTTGCTAACAAAGATACTTCCTTATCTTGAAGTCTCTAAGGTAATGACACTTGATGGAGTATGTAAAAGACTCAATCAATTGGCAAGGAGCGATTTGTATTGGGGGTTGCGAATGATTGGAAAGCACCAGAAGAGTACCTTTAACATTATTCACTTTGTACTCAGTGGCGAGATGGAAGAGGAATTTACTTTTGTTTCTGGTGCAGAATCTGTAGATATTATAGCCGAAAAGTTCAGAAATATTACAGCTGATATCCTATCGAGGATGAATCATTCTAGCGCTGGGAACGATATTCACTTTCGCTTGCGTGGTGATACCGTTTCTTACTTGATTGAGTTTTTGGAAGGATACATGATAAAGAAGATGGAACAAACACTTTTGGCGGCTATTCACTGCAACAGAGTCAAGGTACAAAAAGAAGATGTTGCACTTGTACAAAAGACATTTCATTCTGTACCAGTAAACTATGGCGATTCGCCAGAGTATGAAAGCCAGGAAGTCCAACGTATAATCGATATGGCCCTTGATGAGGATGGAAGTTGCTATTGTTCAATTCCTTCTTTTAGCGACACCAAGTGGTGTTGGCCTGAAGATGACTGTAAAGGTGTCCTTTCGGCAGAAGATGGACGCCGAATCATTCGAATACTTGCTTATCGAGCTGGTATAAACGAGATGACTGAAGATGCATTTATGCTCTTAGAGACTGAACTTCTTTATGTCCGTAAGTTCATTATGCACTCGATCGTTCATCCTTGTGTTGCAGATTCAGGGCTGACCTTCGTTTTCTCTCTCTTCTCTTTAAGTTGGTACATTAATAGTCGAAGCGTACGAATCTTCTGTTGAGCTGTCTAAGTCAGCAAAATTCATCGAGAAGACAAAAGGATTCTATTGTACATCATGTCCAGATAATGATAACCACCAGACTGATGATCAGAATCAGGAGATGCCTACAGATGATTGTGTCAATATCTTCAAAGTACCACCGCCTCCATTTGTCGTAAAAGATGATTCCGACTCTGGGCACCACAAAATATACACAATAGTTCCTGGTCAGATTGTCAGTGCAGTAAGGCGAAGAAATATGACACCTCGCACACTATATGGAGGTTATTTTTTCATGATAGGTTCTGATCACGCTGAGCTTGATGTATGGAAAATAGAGGAGAGCTACTATTATAAGCCATACGATGAAGACTATTTGTATAGCGACTCTTCTGATGAGGAAGATGAAGAACCCTCCGCTGCTTTTGACACGAACAAAGACCGTGGCAGTTAGTGTTAGAATTGAGCACAGCTCGTCGTGCATAGACAAAGATGGAAACTATATGTGAGGGCACTAAAGTAAGCTCCATAGATTTTGTACCATTAACTTTATTTGTTACACAGCATGTATCTTTTCTATGTATATACTCAGACTCTTTTGTTTACCAAATAAACACTTCATTTTACCTTTCTGTACTTTTGTAGCCAAAGTACGTGTACGGGACTCCCTATGTATCCTGTATTATCATTACATACTGAATATTGTATCGTATCTAGTGCTTTGCTTAGGATAGGAGGACAGGATATAAAGGTTGACTGGATGGATATATACCCACTCTTCCATTAAAAAAGTATCGACTAATTATATTCTCGTGCGGCGAAACGTCAGGACAATTACGATTGTAATAATAAATATCTTGAATCAAGCAGTGGTTTACCTACTGAGTGTCCGGGCTAAGTATTGTGTGAGTACAATATATTGTTTTGTAATATTGTTTTGTAGTTTGGATTATACTAATCAAATATATTATATAATTCGGATGTATGTTTTATGATATGATATCAATAATAATATATCTCACCTCATACTAATGCAATATTATCACGACATGTTCATGTACCATTACATTAACTTAATATCCCGCACCACTGTTGTTGTTGTTGTTGTTCGTAAGGTAGCCAACATATCGTTATACGACGGGACTATAAGACGAGCTTGACTGGAAGGTATACATTCGTGATCATCTACAATAATACCAGAAAAAGACAACTCTTCAAATTATTATAACACATCTCTATTATTGGATAGTTAGTACTAATACAAACAGAGACAAAAAGCTATGTCTCGTGCCGCGAAACGTCCTAGGTACCAGGATGACAACATCTTCAATCTCATTGGACTTCCTGATGAGTTATTGGGTCCGGTTCTATCCTTCTTGGGAGGTCATGATTTATGGCGTTTAGGTGGATCATGCTCTTCTTTCTTCAAGAAGGTTGAAAGCACATCGAAGGAGATTGTCACTAGGTGTAATCACCAACTACCAACAGGTCCTACACAGATTTTGGTTTCAGATAAGAATTATATTAAACAGAAAATGGTCGTTACCGAGGGAAAGAATAAACATTCATTGTCAGTACCAGAAGATGGGAAAACATGGGTCGAAGTACTCAATCAAATGGAACAGCTCACTCGAGAAATTTTCTACTTTGACTTTCAAATCAAAGAAGGAGATGAGGGTGCAGCTATGAGATATTTACAGAACAATAACAAGATATCATTTGATCGTATCTTCTTCAGAACAGCGGGTGTTCATGCGCCTTTGACACCTCACGATGAAATAGGTGGTTTGTTAATGAGAGGGGGGCAAGTATTAGCTACATCGCTCATTGAGCTTGATGAGGTTAGGGAGAACAATGTAAATTCTGTCATTTTCTCAACTGATAAAGTGTTAGATGCGGGGATTCATCGTGTGATTGTTAGATTCTACTGCTGTTGTAAAAAAAGAGATGGTAAACTAGGTTCTCTTGGCTTACTCCGTCAGGAAGAGGATGGATCATCAGTTGCATGGCAGCACATGATCAGCATCGTATGTCAGGGACGTATGGAAGAGCATGTCTTTGGGATGGAGTATGATGCATATAAACGCAAACTAAAGATTTACAAGAAGAATGGTAGGACGAACAAAATGGAGGCTATAAATGTTAGCCGTCGACAAGTCAATGATGATGGCGATGGAGGAAACATTTGCTTTGCTGCTGCACTATCTTCATGCTCTGTTGGACTCAAGGGTAACCAGCTTAGCATTAGGGAATGCAATGAGAAGGAGTGGTCAGTATTCCTCTCCCACACAGCGGAGAAGAACATTATCCCACGTTCTCGAGGTGGTGGCCGTCTCAGGATCAATCGTCGCACTGTCATCAATCGTGCACATCAAGTCATGCAAAATGCTATCAATGATAACAACATTGCAGTCAGAGATGAAGCGCAGCAAATTGTGAGTAGTATAAGATACGGGTCTTCTGTTTTCATCATGAAGTCTATTTTGTGAATGATTACTAACCCTTGCGTTTTGTTTGTTTGATTAGTTGCTTGCTCTTAACCAGATGGAAATGCCGGATGCACCAGAAGAGGCGGCTGAAAATAACGATTGACTCTGATTCTTACTCTTAGTGAATGTAGAATACGATTCTACTGCACAGATCAAGAACTAGTAAATATATCATTAGTTTGGTCTCATCAACTCTCTTCACTAACACTTCATATAACCAATAAAGGTATATCACTCAACTCTCGTTTACTACAAGCATATTCACCAAACAATACCATCATTATCATACCCAATATATGTATTATCCACCAATCCCATGTCGAGGGGAAACCTCCATATATAGATGATAATACAATATGTATTAAGAATAATGTTACTGAAAAGTCTAGACACTTTTTGGACTTTTCAACTATTATTGCAAGTAGTAATGACCTTTGCGTTGTTCGAACAATATGAGTACATATTGTTAGATATATCTGCACAAAACACCGCACAACTCATGCATGATTCACACTTACCCAATCAAACTTGAAAACAATATAGCCGAATTATCAATCCAACCAACAGCACTCCAAATATCTAAATGTTTCGATGTAAATATTCTATCAATAGTTATTGACGTACCAAATAGTATATGATTAATTTGAAATATAATGCCTAATATGACATAATGAAATGATTGTAATGATATTATTTGTGATAATATTAGACGTGGATTGAATGTTTGTGCATTACTATTGTGAGTGTTAGTTGCAGTTGGTGAAAGTTGTGATAGGTTTGAGAGTGTTTGTGTTGTATTTGTTGTTGTTGGTCGATAGCCATTACTATTGTTATTATTGGATAGAAGAGATGTTGCAGTACTACCA
>Ga0214481_100740_pt1 | contig 15722 bp, 11 predicted proteins | sample M1_20Mar14CPVII9_4_FD_165057 | JGI IMG/M metagenome (GOLD analysis project Ga0214481, IMG submission 165057) | Marine eukaryotic communities from Monterey Bay, California, United States - M1_20Mar14CPVII9sort6BwellG10 | ecosystem: Environmental > Aquatic > Marine > Unclassified | place: USA...
AAGAAATATAATTCGGATTTATATCATATGTGTATACTAACCCTTTGGTGTTTTTATTCTTTGTACTGCATACCTCTACTACAGCAATGTGATATCCCCGAAGAGTACAAGGTCGGCCCAAAACCTGAAGTAGATGTAATGGCGTTTCTGGGTATCAAACGACTCGAACCTCTACAAGTACTTCGGGATTGGGATTAATCCCAAGTATGTATTGTAACCCAACCCTTATAGAGGAGGGGAGGTATTAGTCAAGTTGTAAAGAAGAGTGTAAAATAGAACAAGAGGGGGGTCCCAGATCCCGAAGATACGAGAGGCTCTGTGAGAGATGTTTAGAATATATATTGCAACTCTGTGCCTTTGTATAGTACGGGAATTATTGAGAAGATATTGTACAATAGAATTGTCCTACTTAAATGAACTATTACATACCCAGATGCCTCAGGTACCTCTAACATCTTTATTAACTACATATCTTAGGTAAAGGCGGTGTAAAGTTATTGTTGTGCACAAGATGTGCACAAAAGATATAACTTGTGCAAATGTGTTTCATGAGAATGATCTTCAACCTCCTTGGTTGCTATTTTATCATATCTAGCTATCAGGTGCATAGTGTTGTGGAAGATACGTTTTCTCGCCACCAAATTTTATTCGCCAGACTCCTTCCCTTTCCCTCACTGCTCACTATAAGTACTATTGTAATTGTACCTGTACTCCTAACTCCTACTCCATTGTCAAGTCCGCCCACCGAAGGCGTGGTAGAGATTGTTATCTGTAAGTATTTTACAGATCGCGATATTTTATTATTGCAATATAATATTATCATTATCAGCACATATCATTTCCACATTCCACACAGAAGATTTGCAACTACTATCTTATAACCAATGACCAATCGCCGACCAATCTATTGATTGTATTAACATACCGTGATACTATATTATCGTATACATCAATAAATAATGCCTACTGCAAGTAAAGTTCTCCATATTAACGGGGAAAATACTGGAATAGCATCTCCTGATGTCAATGATACTGATGATGCACAACAACTGATAAGAATATCCACAAACCTGCCCGATGAGAAAGACGGCGATAATAGCAAGATATCGCCAAAGAAAAAGACCAAACGAATCAAACGTAAATGTTCAGCTCCCAACTGTGAGAATAAAGTGGTACAGGGAGGTGTTTGCATAACACATGGTGCTAAGAGAAAGTTATGTTCACATCCTGGATGCACAAAGACAGTCAAGGCAGCAGGCTTTTGTTCTACCCATGGACCTCCTCGGAAGAAGTGTGAATCAATAGGATGCATAAGAGTTGCTGTACAGGGTGGAAAGTGCTTGAGCCATGGTGCCAGAAAGATAGGGAAACGAGACGGCCTGCCTGCTTCTGACTGCGAGATTAAATTGGCGCTGGGAGGTGTTTTCATAACACATGGTTCTCTTTCTACTCATGTGCCTGCTCAGAAGAAGTGTGAATCACTAGGATGCATAAGAGTTGCTGTACAGGGTGGAAAGTGCTTGAGCCATGGTGCTAAAAGGGCGGAGGAAATCAGGGAACGCAACCGTCTTCATGCTCAAGCATCCCGTTTACGAAAGAAGCAAAAGAACCAAGCCCTTGTAGACAGTGTCAATAAGTTGAGACAAGAACAACTTTGTCATATACAGGCAATAGCCGATAGTAGCACAAGTAGTCAGGATGATATAGTTGCTAATGCACAGGTTCAAGAGCTATTGTTGAGGAGGAAATCATTAAATGATATACCGAGTATTGCAGGTATTCACATTTCAGAATCTGAAATAGCAATAAAAGAAGCGCCGCATTATGTAGTGCCTCAGGAGCGAGAACGTGTAAGGGCAAAACGTTATCGGAAGATGAAAAAGATTAAGAATCGAAAGACGGAGGAATTGATCGAGCAGCTAGAAAGTGAGAATGCACTATTATTGGGGCATTTGCAAGGGATCAGGTGGCTACATTCTCAACGGTAAAGTAACACGCTAGTAGCTTCTCCTAGTCTGATTATCTAAGTTACGACTATATCGTTGAAGGTCAAAGACCCACATCGTGTTATCATTTTGACGCCATCACAATGTTGTCCGGCTAAGCGATTCCACTTGATGCCCCATCTAGGTTCTACATTTTCGTGATGCTATGGACATTAAATACATATACAAAGTCATCCCAAACTCAGGTTTATCCCCACTGCCCGATTTAAAGATTTAAGCTCGACTCTCTACCCCCATGTTTACATATTTGGTGGTCCTGGACTGGGTGGAGGTGAATCAAGAACTGAATGTTCAGTCTCTTCCAACTTGCGCATAGATATGATACCCCATTGCAAACATTTAGGTGCAAGTTCTCTCCACTTGGTCAAACCATCAACCATGCGGTCTTTACTTTCCTCGCGGATATTAATCTCCTTCTTATCCCATAACATCTCAAGTGCCTCGAGGACAGTTCCGTAATGTGTTGATACATTCTCGGAATGATCTTCAAATTTCAGTTCCCCAAACCCGAGCTTCGTGGCCTTTTCAAAGTATCCCTCGATGGTTTGGAAAGATTGCAATCCAATTCGTTCATATAGCACTCTAGCTTCTTCGGGTGCCGTTGGATGGCCAACGATATCAGTAAAGATTAATCGTCCACCAGGACGTAATACACGCCACGCCTCACGAAATACAGCCTCGTGATTACCTGGTCCGACATGTAGGAATGATTCCGTGGATATACACAAATCAATAGCCTCGGCAGGTACCGACGTGTTCATGTAACTCTCACGGTAGAATGTAAGTGAGGGAATATCCTTGGAAAGTCTTGTGGCAGCATCAACCATCTCTCCACTGATGTCAATACCCACGGCTGACCAGATCATATCATTCTTGGCCATGTTACGCAACAGACCACCGTAGCCGCATCCCATATCCAAACACCTGACCTTGGCACCGCCGTAATGAGACTTGACATTGTCCATGAAGCATTCCTCTTGAATTTCCTGTGCCTTACGGATCCTGGTTAATAGGTCGGCATCCTTTAATTCAGGATCAGCGGCTACCAAATCATGTCTACCAATGTGTGTATTATTCTCACCCCACACGGTACGGTAGAATGTCTGTGAATCCTTATTGTCATAATAATCACGTGCCGAGCCCACGGAACTATCCGCCGGACTAACACCCTTAAGCCAAAGGAATACACCCATACCAACCTCGGCAATATGATCAATCTCGGGAGTTTCCTTCATCTCAGGCTCAACAATGTCCACATCAATATGCAATGATGCCATCCACCGTCCAACATCCTGTGATGTTGGCCATTCACTCTTATAACTAGTCCTAGTTTCAATTTTCTTATTCTCCCAATCGACATGTTCCTCGGTTAAATCAAACGTGCCGCATAAGTCTGAATTCTTACGATAATATCCCATGACACCATGGGCAAACATACGTCCATTCCAATATGTCACGACAATACGTCCTTCAATACCTGCCACAACTCTCATTTTTTCAATGACTGTATCACGAATTTCCTCTGGCATGATCATAATAGTATTGTTTGGGCATACCATTAATGGTGCCTTATACTTCTTATGATATCCCATGGATGTCCACCAATCATCTAACTTCATCGCGTCGGCGACGTGGAATTCTAATCCAGCATCCTTGTATGTGGATTTGCAATGATTGATAAAATCTTCGTTAATATCCACTCCGATACGGGGTGTACCTGTGCCTCCTTCATTGTCTCCACCGAGGAAACCAATTACCTCACCGGTACCACAGCCTACCTCAACTACAACATCATAGGTATGTTTCTTACATGCCTCGATGATACGACGTCTTGTATCATTGTATAGATCGTAGAAGACGGAATCTTGATTACGTACTGAATTCTTCCATGAGTCGACGGATAGGTCCTTCCAGAGTTGTGTTTCGTCATGTTCGAGTGATCCTTCTGCTAGTGCGGTATTGGGAGCCATGATTTAATGTCTGTTTTTGTTTTATTAGAAGCTGTGGTAAAGAAGGAGAAAGTGTATGAGAAAGTGAGAAGGGTGTAAAAATGTACATATGATGTGCACAAAAAATAAGAGTGTCGAGAATTGCAGGCCAGGCAGCAGCCACCCAAACACCAACAAAAGATGAACAGATATTGCATTTTAATACTCGTATACGAGATATCACATTGCATAGGGGGCTGTTGGCATTAATCAGAGAGAAACATCATGCTCGCTACTATATCTCCGACGATTGCTATGATATCTCCTCACACCAGCAGCTAACTACATAATACCATACAATACGCCACACACATAGATACCTACACCGATACAACAAATCGGTATGCATAATAAGTACCAACAATACAAACCTGCACCACCACACAGATTATTTCCACGGAACAAGAGTGCAATTGCAAATTTGCAATGAAAACCTTAAATTTGTGTGCGATTCGTCGCCGCTCTAGACCACCGCCCAACAACAAATCCTACACTCATTATATACACATACATCCAACAAAATATACCTCTAAACACAATCCACTTACGTTATTATTAATAATCTTTGCTCTAATTGTTTGTTGGATGGTGATAAAATTATGGATGGGTGTTTGACCATCAAAGATCCAGTTGCCCAAGATTTTAGATCCTTTCATCACAGTCTGTCCGTGGTAAAGCCACTCGTTTATTCTTGTACAGGTCAAACGGTTGAAGTATTGTGTGAGCTGGATATGATAAGAATGATTATGATATACCTTCGCGCCGCGCGAGTGTACTATGTGAGCTGGATACGATAATAATGATATACGATACAAAAATGAAATTTTGGGGTAATAATCGAGAGACGGCGAGGTTCTATCTACTACTTCATTCAGTCTAGAGAGAGAGAGAGAGAGAGAGAGAGAGAGAGTAACTGTCTACCTCATTGTGTTGCAATTGTAGTTGTATTCCTTCTTGGTATATTTGATTTAGCGGCATATCAATTGTTGCACCCACACATTTAGGACAACAAGACAACAATCTATCAATATCAACATCTTACTTCTCATTGTGTTGCAATTGTATTCCAAGAGGTATAGATATAATACATTAGCGGCATATCGATTTGCTGTAGTTTTGACATATCTCACATTTGATTAGTATTACAATGTATACACATCTACCCAAAGAACTACGTCCTACAAAGAAACGGACTCGAGAATCAGAAATAGCATTGATACAATCGTTATCGTCAAGTTTGGATGCATTCAATAATAAGTCAGGTGGTGGCGTTGGTAATAGTACAGGTACTACTACTAACAACAATAGTAGTACAGCTAAATTATTGTATTACTCGCCAGTACCACCACGCAGCAAACAGAAGAAACAATCAGCTACCGATATATCACAAAATGCATCAAAGCATTTTCTATCAGCAAAGATGTTAATGAAGAATATTGCAAAGGCTATAGTTTCAAATGACGAAGAAGGAGAAAGTTTCACTACTTCAACATCATTAATTGGTAGGCTTGTGGAACATTATAAACCATTATATCCAGCGTTAAGTTACAAGTTATTAATTGATGAGATTAATAAACACAATACTACGGTTGGTGATGAGGGTAGTAATGATGATGAATTGTTACTATTTGGTACAATCGTTAATATCGTTGATGAAGGAATGCACGATTATCAGCAGAGAATTGATGCACTAAAGAAGTCACGTAAGAGTGCCGCAGCTGCTGCTGCTGCCAAGGGTAGTAATGCACCACCGTCGATTGTTAAAAGGGGTAGACCATTAACCTATTCAAAGAATAAGAAAGACACACCTGAGAATAATCTCATTCAAGAACTAGTAAAACGTTATGGCGAGGCAAGGGCTCAGTCAGATGGACGAGTTCCCAATGGTTTCTTTGAGGCAATGGTGAATGCTACAAAGAAGGATATGCAATTGGAAACTTTAGATCTCGGTTCAATGGTGGATTTAAATAAGAAGATTAGACGAATGTATGGTAGGACAATGAAGAATGAGAATGTGAATGAACCAAGTCAGAATAAGATCCTTGAAAATGAGATATATTCGAGATACGAGAGAGCAAAGATTGCTAATGGAGGCAAGCTCCCTGCTGGTACTCTTAATGGCATCATTGACGTGGTGAAGCAGGGTGTGTGTATTTTATTATGCATACATATATGTATATGTCTTTATAGCAAGTATATGCTAACTCTCCTTATAAATCATCTCCTACACAGAAAATGCAATATCACAAGAGATTAAAATGTCCAGCTTGAAACAAAAGGTACAGGCACGATTTACAAAGAATCATCCCGAGTTTGCAAGTAGTAGCATACCTAATAACGACGGAAGTTCTGTAAAGATTGGAAACCTAACAGCAGAACAAAAGAGTCGACGACAAACGTTACTAAATGAGGTTACTGCTCGTTATGTCGAAATGAAAGCATCTAAGAAGAAACTTCCGGATGGAACATTGGAAAGGATTATTGAAGAAACGAAGAATGATTTGGGTATACATGAGGTAATATGATGTGAAACTGCTCTTGAGACCTTGCCAAACTATTGTATGTGATACACGTTGCTAACATGTGTGTCTCTTTATCTTCACTAGTTTGCGGTGCCAAGTTCAAGTATCAGAGGGCGTATTAACAGAAAGTCTCTAGTTGTTAAAACTCAAGATCCAACGAATGTTATTGATAATGAGCTGGTAAGTAGTAGAAGATATGAATACTACAAGGCTTCTATAACATTTATCAGTTTTTCGTTGCATCTCTGATATATTATTCAATCTCTGTTATATGATAGGTAAAAGATATCAATAAGTTGTTAGGACAAGGCGTTTCTGTTACGAGAGATAAGGGGTTAGAGGTTGCTGAAACGATCTTACAGAAGAAGAGTATTAAAGAGAAGGAGACGATTGTATTGGACGCAAAGTGGTGGAGAGCTTTCTTAGATCGATCTAAGGGCAAGTTGGCATGTGAAAAGTAGAAGTAGAAGGTGTTGGGGATTTGATATGTTTGTGTGTGTTGTTGTTGTGGGATATACTCAATATCAGAGCTTATAACATAGGTTTACCTTAGGCAATGACTTTGCTCCTCCTTAATTCATCAATCTTCTTTCGAACCGATTGGTGTAGCTCACATAGGAAATCCACATATGTGGCATCATGACCACCGGTCGTAGCATCATCGACAAGTAAACTATCCATCTCCTCCTCGAATAAACTCCCTCGTCCGACAAAGACCAAGACAAGGGGAGCATATGTATTCCGAGCATTCATGGCAAGTGTTGTATTTGGTGAGTTGAGTATACGTAACTGATGGAGTATGTTTCGTAGTTTATGACCAGATTCAGTAGATGACAGTGCCATTGATCCCATGGGAACATTGTTAATCCACTGACCATCAACTCGATTCGCACCGGATGGTGCTGATACCGAGAGTAAATCTTGCCATTCCTCCTCTGGTACATCTTTCCCAATGAAGAGGTAGAATGCAAACCGATCATCAAGTATATACATTCCCTTCTCATCTAGACATGCAATACTTGGATTCATTGATCGAGGTAACTGACATACTGGTTTCATCGATGCGGCCATAACCTCTTCACCTGCATACTTGTTCGTTTCAAGCACGGGAGGTGTAATCCACTCTCCATCACGAGTTCTCATATCTGAAACTTGGAGTAAGTTTGGATGTACACATTGCAAGCTGGTATTGGGTGATACTATCCGTCCGTAGAAGATGTGATATGCTCGTTCATCCGCTGTTGGGAATGGTGCCTTGAATTGAACACTACTGCTACGAAACAATCGACTCTTTCGTAAGCTTAAGCAGAATAATGGCAAGAGTTGTAGACTTTCGGGTAGTATTAATTGTCCAGTGGGAGAAGTCCGAGCAGAGGTATTCATTCGATAGTTTGCAAGCAGAGATACCATATTCTCATAGACCCTTGTTCGAGCATTATGAAGCGAGCCTTGACTCGGATCTTCTAGGTCAGAAATGGCCTGGCGTAACATGAGCGTTGCACATGCTCCCAAATCAGATGCACGGAATATATCAGCGGGTACCTTGGTCGTTAGTAAGCCCATTGTCGAGACTCGGACACGACGTTTGCCAGTCATGGTAGTGTAAAGTACAGCTGATTGGAAGAATACCATTGGAGAATCAACTCCTCTTCGACCACCTCTAGTATCTTGAACTCCTCCTACCTTATGCTCAAGGGTGACGGCGATGCATGTACTGGAGTTTATACTCGACAGTTCCAACTCGGCAGAGTTGACGATACCATCACCAATTAATGTGCCGACGGGCAGTGTCGGTGAGTAAGACTTGACTTGTACCCCATTGGAGCAACGTAATTTGAATACTGCATCACTTCCCATGTATGCTAATGCTGAGCGTTTCAACTCCTCTCGTAACTGTTCACCAGTAAAAGTAATACTACCTTCTTCGTCCTTATTATTGTTTTCATCATCGTCACCCACGACAACTCCACATTCATTCCCAACTCGTAGCCATTTAAACTTACCACATGTTACACGACAAAGTTCCGACAATGTTGCAACATCTAAAAACTCACGTGGATTCGGATGTATAGCTCGTGCACCCATATTCGATGCCGAATTTGGTACCAACGACTCAACCTTAACTAATGATGATGTAACAACAATATCAATACATATCCGTTGTTTGGCACATACATCCCCTAACGTTTTATAAAATAATGATGCCTTCTCATCCATTTTCAATTCTACTTCATTAATATTGATTGATTTACTTTTTGATCGGGATGATATATGCTGTAATGGTGTGAATAATCGTTCTTCATCTTGGGAACGTCGGTAGGGTGATTCCTTCTTGGGTGCCTCTCGTCCTCCTCTTGTCACTACCTCTTTTGTTTCACGATCACGGAGAGCGCCTACACCGTAATTTGGTCGACGTGATGTAATTAAGGTTGCTCTACCTCCCGAATTATGTAATGCATTTGATAATGCTGATAATGCTGCACCACCACAATTCCTTTGTTGTGGTTCTACTTCCTTTGCTGCGAATTGTGGTTCTTCTTTTACTAATTGATCCATAATATCAGTAAATGAATCCAATAACTGATTAAAATTTTGATATTCTTTGGATTGTACACCGTTACCAACATTATATGTCCATGCATGTAATGGTAGTGGACAAAATGGATCTTCGGTAACATCTGATACTATTGCTACTGCCAACTCTGCATCCTCCTCCTCCTCTTGTTGGTATTCTTGTTCATTATTGTTATGATCTTGATGTCCCCTCTTCTTCCAATAAGGAAAGATTAACTTATCCTCATGGAAGGCAAATATACCAATTCTAACACCATTGTTACCAGGTGGTGCAGTTTGTGCTAATCCTTTCGCAACATGTTTAATTGAATTTATAGTTTCATACCATTCATGACTTTTCAATTGTCCATGATGATGATGCTGCTCTTTACCATTCCCGTTACTGCCACCCTGAGAATCCGATGATGTATACTCAACACCATACAAATGTACATTCTCAACTTCACCATGTTCTCTAACACAATATTCACCACCAACTTCATATTCAATTGTACTCGCACGTGTTACTTCATCATACCGTCCACTAATTACATCTTCTTCATTTAATTCTATAGATTTAGATGCACCACAAAAGTTACAATTGTAATAAGTAGTTGGTGAATAAATACCACGGCTCATATTGCCTAATGATGTTGATGGCGTGGAGGGTGTACAGTATTGATTCAAGTAGGCGTGACATTTATTACATCGTGGTGGAGTAACACCATAATCGGTACGTGTTTCATGATAGTCTGGACTACTTTGTGTTCGTGCTGCTGAGTATGGACGTTGACGATGTATCACTGGGATACGTTCTGGGTCTGTAGTGCCGTCAGAAGTTGGTGGAATGTAATCTTGTATCATTGGTTTATCACGTGGGTCTTTGCTGTTGTATATATCACCCTGTTCTCTTCCATTCCATTGAGAAGAAGCTCCTCCTTGTTGCTGCTGTCCTTGCTCATTTCCATTCTCATTCTCATTTCCACATAATGTAGTCAAGCTAGCCAAGGGAGTAATTACCAATCCTAATGGTAACGCACCAACTTTTCTGTATGTTGCATTATCTAAAGGAAATGTATGTACAGTGCTTCTCATTATTCGTGGATTAACTTCCTTACCACCACTGTCACCACTCGAATTAGAAGATGTTGGGAGAGTGGAGGAATTGAAAATGTAGCGAGAGTCAGCTGCAGGTGGCAATTGGTTATTCGATGCTGTTATTTGTTTATTGGTACTTTGAGAATTGACGGAGGATGAGGATGAATAACAGATTGTAGCAGGTGAATGAAACGGACGAGTTGGCAATGGCAATCTTGGTATTTGTTCTGGATTTATCTTCTTTGTCTTCTCATATTGTTGATTTTGATGATTTTGGGATTGGTTGTATGCAGCATTGTAATTTGGAAGTGGCTGTCTTGGTTGTGAAGAAGGAGGAGCTGAAGGTGGTTGATTATTATATTGTTGTTGTTGTGGAGGCTGAGGATAGCTCTGCTGCTGCTGTTGTTGAGTTGGATAAGATTGTTGAAGAAAAGGTGCTATTGGTTGATGATAGTTTGCTTGCTGCTGATTAATCATTTGAGATGGTGGCGGTGGAGGAGGCATTCCCTGTACTGGACGAGCTGCCCCGACAAACTGTTGCTGCTGTATATTGCTATGAGCATTCGTTGGTATATTTTGGTGATATGTTGAGGGTGGTTGAGGTATGGCTCTTGTGTTATTACTTTGCAAATTATATGTCTGACTTTGTTGTTGTTGCATACCCGATGACGGTATCGTCTGATATAGATTTTGTTGCAGTTGTTGAGAGTTACGATTCTGTTGTTGATTCAAAGATGAAGGAGGAGGTGGGGGTAGTCTACTATTGTTTGGTGGAGGAGGTACCATTGAGCTACTCGTCGGTGCATGAGTGTTGTTATTATGGTGCATCATTAGAGGTCGTCCTGGCATTGCAGGTTGTGCCTGTCTAACGGGCTGCGACGGTGCTACCGACTGTTGCTGATAATTCTGTTGTAATGGTATAGCCCGTCCTGGCATAGGTGGAGGAGGTGGCATTCTATTTGTTGGTATAGATTGTTGAGATTGAGAATGTTGGCAAACAGAATTTTGTTGCAAGGTCATATTAGCCATTGCAGTTTGTGTATTATTTACAGATGCAGATCCTACACCACGATTATTATTACCATGACCATTCATAGTACCATTAGCATTATTGTAGGCCTGGTTTGGAGCCGAAGGTGGCCCTGGCGGCGGCGGCATTGGGGGTCGATTGTTGTTCACCATTTTCCGTCGCGATTATGTAGCTTTTGTAGCGTCATTTGTGAATTATGACCACCAATTGAAAATTTGATGAATTATAATCTATTAGAGAATGATATGATGAATACTTAGCATCATCTGATGTCGAGACAGTTTTATATATATTATGATCAGGTTTAATGGTGAAGAATATCAAATATCTATCGAATATAGAAAAGGTGACGGGCAGAAAAGATCATTGACATAAAGATTGCAAATTATATCTAGCTAATTGATAGTCTATTTATTGCAAATAAACCATAACTACTACAATCAGCCGATGCAAATAATGATGAGTTACTGGTTCCCAAGTGGCGATCGTGGCGACAAATATGACAACGAACCATCAAGCAACGACGAAGGATCGTGTTCATCATTCAAGTCTGCATTGACCTCAGACGAGAATCCTCATTTTCAAGGTGACGACGATGCCCTAGTTAGCTCCCAAAGTCATGACGGAAAGGTTGACAGCAACGGTAGTAGCGTCCACTACGACGTCAACAAGCGAATAGCCATAAAACACGCACTAATTATGAGCTTGGGGACGTACTGGTGGTACCTCTACTCCGCCATAACAATCCTCGTCAAAAGACCACAAACCTATAACACTCCCACAACTATTGCAATGACAGCCGGTGCCAGCTACGTTATCATAAGCCAGCTCCTAGCCTACTTCTGGACATGGAACCTCATGCACGCCAAAACCTTGCGCAAAGCACAGCTTTATGTGGCATTGACTGTGAGTAGCTGCATACCTGCCGATTGTATTATTGTATTGTTTGATCCGACGGGGAACAAATTGCTGACCGTGTTGGCGTTTGCGGTTGTGACTGTGTTCTTCTGTGTGCCGCTTGCGCATCATTTGAGGCTGGCAAGTCTTCGCGAGGATTACAATAAACTGCAGTCAGTTTCAGGTGGTGTTAAGAATGGTGACGATGACCGAGATGATGGCTATATAGAAAATGTCAGCAATGGTCATAATATGGTGCATCACAATAGTATGGGGTTATTAACAGCCCTAGGGAATTACCGTCCAACAAATACCTACCAATCCACGCACATGGCACTCAAAATCACAAAAGCATTTGTATCCCTCGTGGTAGCACTATCTGCCCTCTTTGGTGCGCTCGGATTGGGTCCAAAAGTAGAAGAAGGTGGCGAAGGAGGAACAGGAGGAGAGTTGAGCCATAACGTTTTGGTTTATGCATCTTTGGCGTGTGTTCTTGGGCATACATCTATGGATGTCCTTGTCCACTTTTTGTTCCCTGGGTTTGAAGGGGATGATTTTACATTGCTGAATATTGGCCAGGCGGTCTTGTATGCTATACACTTTATTGCTGCTGGATTAATTGGCGACGAGGTGGGTCAAAACAATCATACCAGACACAATTATCCCATTTCTACGCTCAAATTCTCTCATATTTTGTTGTCCTTCTCTCTCTATTTATCTGAACAATATGATGTATTTAGAATCTGCTCGGTCCAACCATTTGGGATGACATTGTAAACGGGTGGTTGTTTGTGAGTGGCGCAGATGGCTTCCTCGATTCCCTTGTAAAGCTTGGAGGAGGGGTAGATTTTGATGCATTGATGGGCTTAAAAATTCAGTAGTATTATATTCTCTTAATCAATTGCCAACGGACACATATAAAAACTACCTATATCACAAACCACAAACTGATACAAAAAAGACAAATTATAGATTGGTTGTAAGACAATAATATAATGGACGAATGGAATAACGAAAACGAAATAGAAATATACCACCCCGATGAACATGCATTGGTTCTCTACAATCTGTGCAGACTATTTTAAAGGCGCTCGCTATTCGTCCCTACGATCCAACTCCGTCGGTTACAGAATGGAGAGAAGTAGGACAAGCTATTGGCACAAGTACTTCTCTTGAATGCCTAATTGTGAACATGGAGGAATTAGATGAGGAAGATGACATTGCAACTACCGATAATTTAGATGCATTTGTTCGTGGTATTGCCCAAAATAGATCGATCAAAGAGCTTGAATACAAGACTATGATTTCAGTAGAGCAAGATTAGAATTGATTCACCCGTTTATAATAGAAAATGACAACATAGAAAAGATAGGACTAACGAATTGTGGTTTTGGTCAGCACGATCTGCAAATGCTGGCCGCCGCATTCAGCCAGAGAAGAAATCCTACTTCAATAAAACACCTTGGAATAGAAGGTATTAATATTGATGATGAATCAGTGCCAATCCTTGTTGAGATCTGTGGCTACTGTCCTCGTCTACAGCATCTTGACTTGACTTACAGCCATCAAACTGTTGGAATTCAGGGATGGACCCACTTGGCTACTTTTCTTGAAGACCCAAGATGCAGTATAAAATATCTAGTATTAGCAGAAGTGAATATGATGAGGGGGCTAGAGTTCTTGCCAACTCACTCGTTGGTAATAAGAAACTCAGAACGTTGGCCGTTATTGACTTCTCTTTTACTACTACCACAATGACTTCAATTGGATGGGAGTACTTTCTTAGTATATTACGCAGCACATCAAATATCAATACAACATTGAATTCTAACCACTCGCTTGAGAGATTGTGGAACCCTGGTAGAGCAACGCCAGACATACCTGATGAACTGTCATTTTGTTTGGAATCAAATCAAATTAGGGACAAAAAGAAAGTTATCCGAAGAAAGATCTTCCGCTACCCTTGAATGACGATGAGAAGTTGTCTTCTCTTATAGGTACGGATCAAGAGATATTGCCTAATCTTCTCGGTTGGATTGGAAAGGATTATCATACATATCCTGATGAAAACATCATCAGAAAGACAGCCTTCTACCGTATCATTCGAAGTTATCCAGATCTCTGTAGTTTTGAATCATATGATAGGAAGATGCGGCGTCAACTTGAGGTAGAGAATGCCACAATCAAAGCTGAAAATGCTAGCCTCAAAGCCGAGAACAACGAGTTACGCCGGAAGATTGAACAACTTACTAATATAGGGAAGTAGTGGGGTAGCCCAGTATAGTAACTTCTAAAAAAGATCTAAGTTATTCATCATCCAACATGAACTGCAGCCCACCGTAGGTCATGGGAAGTGTATTCTTAGCACTCGGGAACATGAGTACCTTTGTTGAATCATTACTAGCAAATCTTGCTTGTGTTTCAAGATATCTTATCAAACTCAAGAACTGTATTGCGCCTTCCACACTATCCTTCTCTTTACTACCAGTATACCCCAGGGCCATATGAATCTGATAATGTTTTGGCAATTGTTTGGATAGCTACTTTCAATCCGTTTGCTTCTAGCATCTGTCGTTCTGCTTCGGCCTGGGCTCGAAGTAATACTGTCTGTTTCTGAGCCTCGGCATCAGCAACATCAGCACTGGCTCTTCCCTGTGCTTCATTGATTAATGTTGCCCTCTCTCCCTCTGATTTTAATATTTGTGCCCTTTTCTTCCTCTCGGCAGCCATTTGTAACTCCATTGCTGATAATATCTCTCTCGATGGCTCCATGTTTTGTATCTCTACTCGGGTTATTTCTACGCCCCATCCTGATGTTACTTCATTCAAATCTTTCAGTAGTTGCTTATTGATCCTTTCTCTAGATGAAAAGGACTCGTCTAATGTCAATTTACCGACTTCTTCTCTCAGTTGTGTCAAACATAAGTTGAGTATTGCATTCATAACATCCTGTACATTATACCTAGCCATTTCTATGTTATTTATCCGCATATAAACTACTGCATCAGCTCTCTGTAGTGTATATGAAGTGAACAAGTAGGTGAGATCATTGTATATATCATATGCATATCCCACAGAAACTTACCAATGGTGCATTATCCAAGGTATAACACTGCTGAGGCGGTACATCTAATACTTGTTCTCTCGTTGTTACGATTTGGTGTTGTAATTTGCTTCGACTTATCAACTAGAGATCCATTTTGTTTCCGAAGTAGGACAGCTCCACATGATGATAGGATTAGAAAAGACAATACAAGCTGGCCATGATAAGAAATTTTCATGCGTTTAGTAATCTAGAGAGAAGGTATAGATAAGTTTAGCAATGGACACATGAGTAAAATTTACTACACGAAAGATATGTGCACATAATGATATCGGGAACACACCTTAAAATATCCCAACTACTCCAAATATACGCCTCTAGAGAAAAACTGATATTGCCTATGCCTCGTCTCCTGCCTTTTGGGTGGCCATGCTCAACACACCCCATCCGGTACTCAAGGGTTAATCTTAGGGTTAATGTGAGACGCCTTGAAAAACACTCTTTTATTTTTATTTGCTAAGTTGGAAATTCTTTCATATATAACCATATACGAAAATGTTGCAACACAAAGAATCATTTTCATAT
>Ga0214481_100742_pt1 | contig 15666 bp, 12 predicted proteins | sample M1_20Mar14CPVII9_4_FD_165057 | JGI IMG/M metagenome (GOLD analysis project Ga0214481, IMG submission 165057) | Marine eukaryotic communities from Monterey Bay, California, United States - M1_20Mar14CPVII9sort6BwellG10 | ecosystem: Environmental > Aquatic > Marine > Unclassified | place: USA...
TGGACATAAGATGTGAGCATTTGTATACATCAAAACAACCTATCAACTTCATGTATTGGCATTTAAATCAATACACAATCCTTACCTTCATCGTTGTTCCAGTCTCAACTAAATCAACAACAGCATCAGCTAATCCCAATCCACAAGCAGCCTCAACACTACCACTAACAAACTTAATACTAGTAGTAGTACCCATTTCCTCATCTAATACATCAAAGAACTTCTTCGTTAATGATGGGAAACTTGTTACAATTCGTTTACCAGCCAATGTTTTAATATCTGTAATATTATTTGCAACTGGTGCCTGTACACATAATCGACATTTACCAAATCCTAAATCCATCACTCGTTCAACCTCCAATCCTTCTCCCTTATTTTCTTCAACAATGTCTACACCAGTTACGCCGATATCAACATTACCCTCACCGACATATTTACTAATATCTGACGCTGGTAAGAAAACCATCGTCATGTTAAGGTCTTTACATAATGCAATATCTAATCGAGGTTCACGATGATAGTCGACACCGGCACCTTTTAACATTGCAGTAACTTTTTCATGTAGACGGCCTTTCTTCGGTATGGCGAATAGACAGTGATCTGGATTATGCATAATAGACATGATAGTAGTGTTGTGTATTGAGACGGCAATAGTAGAGATTAAGAGATGTTAACCTATGATACCTTGACTAATTGATGGCTGACGTACTTCAACCGGTAATCTTTATAATACCTAAACCCTATATCCTATAACCTTATTTAGAGATCGCCAATTCCACAGGCTCTGTTCGATATTTGGTATACTTTTCGGCGGCTTTTTAAAGTTGCATTAACACTAAGAGATACAAATACAAAGTTATCACACACACGATAATATTGTAAGGTGCACCTTCTTATCTCAAGTTCTATTCAAATACATAAAGATATTCAAATCAACATGGTGATATCATCTATACGAAAAACAAGACGGTGTATCAGAGATGTAATATCAATCATAAGTTACATCTACTTGGCAACGTGGTTATGGAGTTTCAATAATGAATACGATGCGATGCGTAAATAAGATGACAATGGTATATGGATTTACTTGTTTATTATGGACACCTCGTTTATCACCGAGAAGTATAATGTATAGTGTATTTGGTGTCGCTGGGTTTGGAGTTATAGTTAAATGGATGTGGTGGAATGTTAATCGAGATTATTTATTGTATATTTGCAAAGCATTATCATTATTGTTTGGAGTTAAAAGTGTAAATCTAGCATTGGGATTAGTTGCTCTATTGAGAACTGAAGGTTCAAGAGCAAAAGATGACGAGATGACAGCTTTCACAACAGTCACTGCTTAATATGCAGACTGCAGAGGGTGACTTCCCGATAGTCTTCGGGAAGTCACCCTGCTTCCATTCTCAGTACGATCACGGTCACAATCAGGAAATATTAGCTAGTATTGAAAGCTATCTATAATATTGTGTCAGGAGCAGAGCTGTTTGGATATCGTTAGAATTGTGTATTGATTTAAATGCCAATACATGAAGTTGATAGGTTGTTTTGATGTATACAAATGCTCACATCTTATGTCCAAAATAAATAATGCTCACATCTTGTGTCAACATTCTATCTGTTCAGGCTGCTGGTTTGGAGATTGTTGCAACTGTTCTTGAAACTGAGGTAAGATCTATCTTATATTGTCCAAATGACCAATCAACTTTCTATACTGAGAAGCATATACCACAACACATACACTCAACTATTTCTCTTCTTTTTTATCTCATTGCATAGTCTGTACTTATAACAAATCCAAATTCGAAACACAAGGATATTGTCAACTTACTCAAACACCGCATCGAGGGATATATCACATCTAAAAAGTTTGTAATGATTTCCTACAACTGTAGTAAGGATATCTTAGAAGCAGTATGCAAAATTACACCTGGGAAACGATCACCAACTATTACAGAATTAACAGATGGTGGACATGCGGTATCTAGTTTAGTGAAGAAGAGTGATGTTGTGAAGGTTATGGATGACTTATATAAAGAAGGTGCTCGAGATATTTTAGTATTTGAGCTATCCAACTCTCGAATGTAAGGAGTAAATGAATGAATGAATGATTCAATGTAAGCAAGGTAATGGAAGGATACTGCATGTTTTTGATGTAAGGCAATGTTGATTTGGTGATGTGGTAGAGCAAGTTCTGTAACTAAAATACTTAACAATCACAGTTAACAAATACCATATAAACGATCTATACAATATGTTCAAACAGAATCCTCAACAAGCGATGTGTCCATAAAACAATCTACAGCTTCAGACCAATTGACAAACGCATTCCAGTGCTTATCTCCTGCCTTCAAGGTATCAGCATCGCCAAATACAATCAAACCACTCTTTGCCCGTGTCTGGAAGATGAGCGTTTCACAGTTTATGAAGATGAAAGAAAAGTGATTGCAAATGTTAGTATATTCAGTTTGCAAAGGAAATCAAATAAAGGCACAAGTTCAAATGAAGCGCTCAGATCTCAAATACTTCATATTGAACACATGAATTCATAAGATAAAACAATACTAACGCTGACTTTCCAGTGCGACATTCATCCGTCTCCAATCTTTTAGGAATCCAATACGCCCATGACGGTTTGACCGAACGGCGGAGAAGATTATCAAATCACGCTCTCGGCCTTGATAAGCGTCAACAGATTTGACTTCAATCTCGTGGGGGAATGACTGCGCCACCTTGCGGAATTCTTCATCTTTTGCCATTATTGTCTTGATGAGAGCAACTTGAGATGAGTATGGAGTTACAATACCGATGGATCCTTGAAATGAAGACTCTTCACTCAAGAGACTGATCAGCATTTGAACAACTTCATTTGCTTCTGCCTCGTTTCTGTAACTCTTATTGTTGGTTGGGTCGGCGGCCACTGAGCTGGAAAAAGCTGGTAGGTCTTCGCCGCCAGACTTTATTAATCCTTTACTCTCATTGTTGCGACCTCCTACATGTACAAATCGAACAGAGACATCTGCACTGCTTGATGGATACAACTTCGTGGAAAGATGGTGTGGAAATTTTCGTGCTGAATCGAGAAAGCGAGGCGATGATAGTAATCCATTGTAAAAGATGCCTGAACTAAACGCGGCTATAGATGGATGCATCCTGTATTGAACTGATAATAGTAATGATCCTGCATACAACTTTCTGTACGAGACATTGGATGCCTTGTTTGCTGCAACCTTGGATACTGCCTGTCTCATGGACTTTGTTTCCAGGTATTTATTTTCTAATGGAGTATTATCCTTTTGTGCAGTGACAGTAATAGGAGAAGGTAGTGTACAGGCCAGCCTTGACATTAATGAAACTGATAGTGGCGATTCGCCTGTGGACGATGAATCACTTCGAACAGTTGGTGGTAGCTGACATGGGTCACCTAACATGACAAGACTTCTACAACTATTGGTAGACACTATTGGGATGAGGCTTGCAGGCTCCACACTCTGACAAGCTTCGTCAATAATGACAAATGGGGTTGATAGAGGAGGCAAGTTATCCGGTGCAAACTCTCGAATATTGCCAAACTGAGTCCGAGGTTGTGTGTTCACGGGGCTCTTCCTTGTGCTAGTTTTTGCTTTATCGTCCTCGTCTTCTGGATATATTCCACAGGCTGCAAGTAATTGTGTATCAGCTGCTCCAATTGATGTGCAAACGATGACATCGGCATCACGAAGAGCTCTTGTGGCAGCTATATTACATGCTTGAATTGAGGCCTTGACTGCATCTGTTGCAGCGTCCCTCTTAGCTCTATCGGCTAAGAGAGTTCCCTTATTTGTTCTCTTCTTATCCTTTGAACCCATCTTGACTTTGGCTGTGGTTCGTGCTGCATCATCCAGTGCTTTTTGAGCATTGGGATCACGTTGGATTGCAGCATCAAGAGTATGACTCCACAACGATTCTGATACCCCGGATGGTTTACCAACTCGAACTACCTTTAGACCAAGACTGATGAACTTCTCTGCAAGATTGTCCGCGCCAACATTACTAAACGCAGTGGCCAGTACTTTGCAGTTAGGAGATAGACTACGGCATTGATGAACAAAACCAAACGCGATAGATCCTGCTGTTGTGGTCTTGCCGGTGCCTAGATAAAGAGATTAGATAGAAGTTAGAACCAATAAAGTGCAATTAACACAAAGAATAAAATACAAAAGTTCGTACCTGGTGGGCCCTGAATAAGAGTAAGTCGTCTTGTAAGTGCGGATCTAATTGCAGTCAACTGAGGCTCATTATATTTTGGAAAGAGATTGTTAGGATTCCCTTCGATATAAGACATGACTTGATTAGCAAGTTTTGTTGATGTGGGCAAAGGTGGCTTTGCCAATTTCTTGGGTAAGTCACCAATGTTAGGGATATCATCTTCTGACATGTGTTCATATGTCATCGTCGATAATATAACCTCCTTCAGCAGATTGTCCATCTGGAATCCACCCACTCGTGTGTCATACTTTGGATTACTTGCATCCCTTCCTTCTTGCTGTTTTTGTTCTGGAACTGAAGTCAATTGTCCTAAAGCTGCCACCATTCGTTTAAATGGAACGTCTGAAAAGAATCTGTCAACTCGAACACGCATACCTGGATCACCCTTTCCTTCCTCACCTCTATTATTTGATGCAGGGCCAAAAGCATTGAGAAACTTTCCCGAGGGTATTGCAACATCAATATATGTTGGTCCTACATTCAATACCCTCGCCTCTACTGATACTGCATCTTTATTTGTGGGTAAAGATGTTGTGCCTAGGAAGTCACCATTACCCTGTGGCTGAAGTGTCACCACAACTACATCATTTCTTGAGAATTTATTATTAGGAGGCAGTGGCGACAAAACACTAATATTCTCAGGAGTTGCCAATGTTGGAAAGAACGTAGTTGTTGCATCAATTGACTTTTCTAATCTGTATACTTCATCATTGAACAGGTTTCCTCTCCGTTGTGGATGTATATCAAAAAGAGCATGACCAGTCTTCTCTAACTCTAACAAAAATGGATCAGCAATTGAAGACTCAAGTCTGGTGATTACCTCTGATTCCTTCAATATCATTCAAATCATTAGATGATATAGAAAGGCATAGAGTGTTAGAAAAGTTTATTTGCAACATACAATCATATGCGCACCATGGCTACATCATGTGCCCCATATTAAATAGTTCATAACTTATGTGCACATTTTGTGCATATCATGTGAACAATATCTCAATGCTTATGACTTATGAACAAAGATCAATCTTACCTCCATTTGATACTCCTGAGATATCAACTCTAAAAATGTCGAATGATATGAAGCCAGCGAGTTGTATAATTTCAATCTCTTTCTTGCTCTACCACGTCCACCACCAGTTTGAGTTGCAGCAGCTGAATTATTTGTATCAATACCAGCTGCTCTCATTTCAACCTTTTTATGTTTCCATTGACTTTTTGTCATGGGTGATGAGTTCAATATTTGTGTAGTAGATGATGATGTTGATAATGATGGAGGTGTAAATGTTGTTGTGGCCTCATCTATATTACCCCGTTGCCTACGAGCTGTACGTTTGTTAGATGCCTTTTGTTTTCTCATTACTAGTTGGTTGGTATTTGATACCCTGTGTATCATATGTGATCCATGAAAGGTTGAAGATAGTGCATGTACTTGTATCACAGGTAGTAGTGATGCCACATACACCAAACATAGTATAGTGAAGGTGCACCTTGTGAAAAAAATCATTTTTGTCTTTGGGGATGATCTATTGCAATTCGATGGTAGTGAAGATCCTATCTCTGGAACATATTACAGCCAACAATAGTATCTTGTTATCACACACCCTATAGAGGTACTAATTACCATATCGTACTATGTGCTCTACTGTAAACTCTCCTCCTAGTATTGTTGCCATCTGCAATTCTGAGTTTAGAGTTGTCGAGATTCTTTTGATTTTGGCGATCGACCTCCTTAGTTTATTCAATCGGCTGGGAAGATGTCTACTACCTAGCTAGGTACAGTTGCTTTTGCATCAAGGTCATGTGTTTACAAAGGATTTTCAATTGTACAGTATATAGGCATGTCATTATATCAACAGAAGATGAATCAAGTTGTTTAAGGTATTCTTATTTCCGACTTCTTCATACTCACGATTCTACCCTACCACATCTTATTTCAATAGATCTCCTTATCATATTACATCCCTCAACACATCTCCTTGTATCTCTCTCCTTCGTCTCATTCTAGGAGTTCTTTTGGACCAACCAATCATTATCAACCCCACTACCATATCAGTGTCTTTGCATCCAACTAGGTCTCTAAAAGCTGGTGTTCTAATCACTGATCCAGTTGCCCACTTAGATCCGATATCTTCACTATGTAAACTCAGTAACAGATTCTGTATAGATGCACAAGCTGATGCATAGTCTTCTAATTGTTGTATTGTTACTGGCGGTACGAATGGTCGTTCTTTATATACATCCTCTTCGGCCACTGTAGAAAGTGTTTGCTTTTGCATTCCAGATACAGTTGCTACTACAAAAGCTGGTATTGACGCCCATTTGTCCCTCTTTCTTGCTGCTTCACTTTTGCATGCTTCAATTCCACTCAACTTTTTGTCAAGTAAGCTTTGAAGTGTTACCTCATATGCTATATCACACAGCCTTTTTGATGCTGTCGAAGGAGAAAGTATTCTATGAAATGTTGTAGGTTCAGTGATCTTTATCGCACATTCTACAGCACGAGTAATAGCATTATATAGTGAATCTTTATCAGATGGCTCTTGTGTTACTGGGTGAAAGTCGGCAGTAGTTCGTCTTGATGTAATCATTTGCTGAAACTGGTGTGCATTCGATGATATTGATGGTATCTCTTCTTGAGTAGACGAAAAAGTTGCAAAAGAAGAAGACTGCTGTTTATGATCAAGACGAGTAGATGATATTGTTGATAAAGATGGAGGTTTACTAGATGATATAGTTGACAAAGATGGAGGACGGTCAGTACTATTTGTAGTATGTGATGTGTTTCGTTGTTGATGTTGTTGTTGATATCCTCTTTGCTCATTTGTATTAGTACTAAACGAGAATAGAGCTATCGGTGGTCTAGAGGAGTTCCTGGCCTGGGCAGCAAACTGTTGCATGATATGAGAGCGGAATGGAGTGTTCATCGTGATCAATAGTCAATAATATGCCGCTATATCCCTCATCTCTCGTGCATTGTGCCATCAAGAAAAAAATGACAACTCCCCTCGGTATCCTCCCATTCACTTACTTCTGCCGAAGTATCGAGTACAAATATCTCGACCAGTCACCACTAAAACGCCATCCATATACCATGATAGACGACGCTCTTGCTGTACTAGACCACGTTGCCATGCGTGTAACAGCCTCGACGATAACTGGTTTAGGTTGCGGTGCCGCATATTCAACACTCAAAGGATACCCCATCTTCAAAACATCAGTATCAACAGCTGTTTCATTTGCTTTAGTTTCAACTGCATGTTTTGGGATGGAACGAGTTGCTAACATAATATTAAAACAATCTTCTGCAATAATATATAATGATAGTGATGAGGTGAAAAGAATAGAATCCACCGGTAGTATAATACAATCTCCCCCCATAAATCCAAAATTAATTTACGGATCGCATTTCTTAGGAGGTTTGATGGGTGGTGGTGTAGTTGGGTTCTTGTTCCAAAACAAACCAATGGCAGGTGCATTCTTACTAGCACCAATAATGTTAGGGATTGGTAAAATTGAAGTATCATTAGATGAATATAAAAGTGAAAGATTGCAACAGTTGGTAAATATGGATTATCAGCAAAGTGATGATAATGACGAGAGCATATGATATTATGTCAACTAATATCTACAACAGACGGACTGTTTACATCTACAATACAATAATCAGACATTTATGCTGCGGTTGTTATGGGAAAGTATTAACTTATAGAAGGGCCCTTTTGGTAAAAGTAGAACCCATATCAAATTCTTCAAAACATATCTCATTAGTTCGATAGGGTGGCACTTGCTGAGTAGTAGGATATGGCAAGTAGTATCTACTTGATATCTTTGATCACCTAAATCTTAACACTTAACTCAAATTCTCTATTTAATCAAACATACACATACATACCAACATACCAGAAGCTTAGCTAAAGAAGGACTTTCTCACAGTCAACCAAAGTGCCCTCGAATCATCAACAGTATCAGCCTTCTGCTTCTCCTCAAGTCTTTCCTTCTTGCTAGGGTCTAGTATCATATCACACATATCCAGCATCATATTGGCACCACATGGGTCAGTCTTACACAATTCTACCAACTCCAGCTGAGTATCTTCTTCGGGGTTGATGGTCTGTCTTACTTTTCTTATCCGACTCTTCACCGCCGATGCACTCTTATACCTGTGTTGGTGTTTGAGAGTCTTGAATAACAACTCCAAATGCAACAAAGTCTCGGCGTGGTTTGGTCCAAACTCAGATGCATCGGAACGAAGCTTCACAGTTCGTCTCAGGATGCATTCTGCCCTGGATGGTATGCCATAGTAAAGATATAAAGTTGCAAGTGCAAAGTAGTCACGAATCTGAGTCTCGTTGTACTGCTTCAAGTCAACTATTGGATAATTCTTCAATTCATGTTCACCCATCTTAATCAAGTCTGCCAAGGTCTTACGGTCGAGTCCTTTCAGCATGTTACCGATATCAAAGCATGACATGTCGACATTATGTTCACAGCATTCTCGGTAGTGGGTATATCCCTTGCCCTCCATGATGAGCCACATCGAGATTAGGTGCACTTGTATCTCACAGATATGACCATTAATGTCTAAATTGATCTTACAATCACGATATCCTCCAATAAGTGACACGTGATCGGCCTTCAAGCTCGATAACTTGATACGACGGACGATGCCTGCATACTTGCTAAGGACGATTTCAATCAATGCCAATAATGAAGCAATGTCTTTGACAAATAAAGACACCCGGCAGTAGTCTGTGACCAATAATGGATCTCCTCCATACTTCTTCTCACTCTTGACTAGTGCCTCGCTAGGTTTCTTCGTTGGCCCTACAGCCATTGTCTGCATACCAAGCTTACTACCAATGTAGGCACATATAGTCTTTAGCTCAGGTAGAGCTGCTTCAGCCTCCTCGGCTAAGATGTGACTTATCCGATGTGGACTCATATCATCATACTCTCTCTTGACCTTTTGTGAAATACGTTTATGCTCGTTTGAGTATCCGTCCTCGCCACCATCTGCAATCCCCATGAGTGACTTGAGGTAGGGATAGAGTGGATCAGTTTGGATTTGTTCAAACTCATAATCATAAACACGGCTGTCGAATATCAACGAGTTGATACTTCGGTAGTAATTCCAGGCGTTGTAGATAGTCTGGGTATGAGTTGGCGGAGGTACGTCGCTTCCTTCTGGTGGAGATAACTCGATTGCTCCTGGAGTGATTGGCTCATCCCATAATGTATCCTTACCAGCAAAGATGTCGATTCCAACAGGCACCTGTCGAGTCGTCGCCTCCTCCTCATCCTCTTCTTCGTGTCCTGGTACATTATGAGCTGCTCGAATCGCCTCATCGATGGTACCTTGTACTCTATCAAATGCAAATTTGTATGAGTTTTGACGCTGTACCATGACATTGGTGTTGTTGATAGTGTTCTCGTCTTCGATACTCATGGCAGAAACTAGTGCAGGCTTAACCTCGGGCAAGTCACCCAACTTCAATGTAGGGGTATCCTTTCTAAGAGACATAACAGTTGACTTCCTCTTGTAATAATCTTGAATAGCATGTAGCCGTGCATCTAATGCTTGACGTATCTCTTCATCGGCAACATGTACTTTCAACTCGGCATGCACCTGAGCTCGAAGTGACTCCAGAAAGATACGCTCGGCAACTAGATCCTTATTGGCAACATTGATTGTCTTGCCTAAGATGGAGTCCTTAGTAGAGATACTGTCATCGGAGTTGAGAACTACTCCCTTTCTTGGTGGAGATATGTTCACATCTTCACGCTCTTCGCCATTGTGATATTCAGGCTTGGGAGTGTTGGAAAGCAATGGTGTGTTGACACTTTCACCGCCAGTGGTGGGTAGAGGAGGAGTTGCTGCCACTGCTTCCTCAGTAGAATCACTACTTGCCACCATCAAGTGTACTTGACTTGCTTCTTTCTTGGGACTCTTCTTGTCCTTAAGAAGCTTTGTAATTGCAAAGGATTCGTCCTTGATGGAGCTGACAGCACATGAATTTGCATCCTTGACAATAACTGGAGGTGCAATATGATCAAAAGATTCACCTCCTCCGATTGCTTCACTCCGATGATAACCATACATTGCATGCTCCGCTACCTTTTCCTTAACGTCGTCTTCCAACTCTGCTGACTCTTCTTCGATACTCACACTTGGAAGTGTACTCAAAGCCTTCTTCAAGTCACTAAACAATACTCCATCCATGCTCTTATCTTCTCCCTCTTCGGTATTGCAATAGACTAATGGAAACTTATCATTCTTCTTGTTAGCAAGTGATTGTTCCAACGATTTTGAACTCATGGATGTATCCTCATTTGATGAATCGTCAAGATTAACACTACCCACTGATTCCTTGTGATGTAATACACGTTGCATTGCCATTTTACGCATCTGACGTAACCGAAGTAGTTCTGCGAATGGATTCTTGTTACCCTTGCTATCTAGTGATTGTTCGTCGTCAATAGAAGGTGTAGTGGAAGTTGACTCGTTGGATTCGGCATCTGCTGCGGCATGACGTTCAATTTGACGTAACTGTAATAGGTCTGCAAATGGATTATTTGCCTTGTTGTAGTTGTCCTGCTGATGCTCGTCGGTAGAATATGCAGTAGATTCAGAATCGGCAAGATATAGCTCTGTAAAGTTGGATTCCATTGACGAGTTGATACGATGACGATTTGGAGAGGCAGCAGGAGTTGTGGTGGTAGTTGCTCCTTGTAGCCATGGTTCATCCGATTCTTGACTACTCTCGGATAAGCCATCGTTATTAGCTGGTGTAATCCTTCTCTTGATCTTCTCCTTCGTCTTCTTCTCGTCTACCGTCTCCACAACATCTTCATTTGCAGCATTCACTCTCTCCATTTCAACCTTCCTAGTTTCTTCCTCTTCCTTGTCTGTATCAACAGCACTAGTCTCATCCAACTCAACTTTACCCAAACTATACTTATTCACCATAACGGTAGGACTATTACTACCATCACCATCCTCGACAAGTTCCTTGCTCATTTGCAATACACGTCGTAATCTCAAGTTACTATCCTTCCTACCAAGCTCGGGTCTTGTTTTTGTTGTTGTAGTTGTAGTTTCACAGCAGTTACTTTCCACTGCCTTGGTTATAGTTGAAACTGAATCAGATGTTTCATCGAATGATACATCTGCAAGTGGACTGGTCAGTTCCTTGTCGTTCACAGTTGGTTTGTCTGTCTTGAGTATTGCAGGCATGTATTCCTTAGCACTGCTATCATCATCTTCTTCGTCATCGGACATGAAGGGATTAATTTGCTTCCTTGCCTCATTTATAGTCTTGGTAGCAGCTGCCGTAAGTTGTGCTACCACTTCTTCAGTAGTAGACTCTTCTTCTTCAAACGATTCCTCTTGCACTTCTTCAGACTCCTCTTCTTGTACAGATTCAATAGAGAATCCGCCCATTGTCGAACTACCATTCGTTTCACCAGTATTACTCATCTCCGATAGAGCACGTTGTGCTAATACACTCGGCCTTTCCAACTTCTCTTCCCCCTTCCCCTTCAACTTCTTCTTCTTCTTATCATCCTCTAAACTTCTCAAGGCACTCATTGTATTCCTACAATTTGCTCTTAGTAACTCCTCATTCATTAATTCCATATTCATTTCATTCATTAATTTCATTGTTTCTTTTGTGGTTGTATCTAATGATGAATTATCTGTTATTTTTGATAATGAATCATTGGCTTGTGATTGTTTGTTGATGGAAGATTTGGTTGATGATTGTTCTTCAGAGTCGGAGTCGATGAATGGATTTGAGGAATGTAACTTCTTTGTTGTGCTCTCCTCATTCTTCTCTACGGCCTCACTCTCGGCCTCTTCTTCCTCTTCTTCATCGCTACTACTGTCAAGGAAGGGATTGTAATGCTGTTTTGCAACACTACTTGTGGTGGTAGTACCCGAACTAGTACGTTTGTCATATGTATAATAGTCATCAACTAATTCGCGTTCAGATGATTCTAATGGACTACGCTTCTGCTCCTCTTCCTCTACCTCTTCTACTACTACACCATTATTACAACCAGCCTCATGTTCCTCATTTCTTAAACCCCTAGCCTGACCAGCAGCAGAGGTGGAAGTAACAACAGTCGATGTAGCCAAACTTGAATCCAAAGTGTTTATACTACCATCTTCTGTACCATCTTCATTGTGAATGGTGTATATCTTAGAGGTGGCACGTAAATTTGATATCTTCGATTTGAATTGTAATATACGTAATTGACGCTCTCCGGAGGCTGCTGCTGATGAGTTTGTTTTGGATGATTTGTCGGGTATCATCCTTTTGTTTTTGTTGGATGATATTCTTTATATGTTTTTGAGCACAAGATGTGCACAAGATTAGGATACCCTTTGCTATTTGCTATTGCCGGCTATGTGTTACACTATATCAGCTATCTACTTCATCATTGAGTCTATCAGCCTTCTATTGCTGCAGTGAGTAGTAGTAGATTTAAATAAACAACAGCGTACGTTAAATATTATCTCAACCGAAACCGCCATGAGTGTGAGTAGAGAGTACTATTTCGCTTTGGAGTGCACCCCTCCAAAATATTTTGGAGGCAGCCCTCCAAAAGTCATACATCCCTTTTTTATTCATATAGAACACCTGTGTATGCCTCTGTCTAATTAGAGTGATATATCATTAATAGATTGTCGGAGCTCCTCTCCTTAAAGCACCACTACTTATCATGATTCAATTTGATCAACAACATCAACTGCCATTACTCATTGTTATCATTACAACATCACTCTACTTTGCTGCACGCAAATCAAGTAAGTCATCATCATTAGAAGACGACTCGTCAAGTAATAAGAAGAGGAGAGAACATCGTCTATCATTCACATCAGTCGGGTTAGGTATTGGATCTTTTCCTCCTACAGCTAATGTAAAAGAGCCTATCATTAACACAGCTATATACTTTAGAAATCATACTGAATGTCCATCCAACCAAGCTGTAGTAGATTCAATTATTCTACCATTGTTAGAATATGTACGATTAAGTACTGTGCCTGATTTACATAATAGGATATGCCGTAGTACTGATGGAAAGGAGAAGATTAATCCAAATGATTTAATACGTGAATTGAACATTGATGGAGATAAAGCTTTGCTAAATAAATGTATAGTCGATCATTGTCAGGATACGTTGGGAGAAGGACGAGGTGATCTACCTTGGTGGGAGATACTAATTATTCGCAATAGCAATAGTAGTGCCCCATCGGCTTGTGTCTTGCGATTTCATCATGTGATTGGTGATGGATTGGCACTGGTTGCTGCATTCAACAAGTTACTAACAACTGAGGATGGGAAGGAAATACAATCACCTATATCCTTCAAAAGTGGTGCCTCAAAGAAGAAGAGGGGTAAGAAGGGTATTCTATCAATATTATGGTCACTTGTCGAGGCTACAGGTCATTGTTTGACATTAGCAGCAACAAAGTATGATGATGATACAGTATTTTCAAAGATGAATCATTCTAAAATGAAACATTCAGGTAATCGTGAGGCTGTCATCTTCCCAACAGTATCATTGGACTTTATCAAGAAGTTAAAGACTGCAGCTGGTGTTACTGTGAATGATGTACTCATGACAGCTGTTAGTCAAGCTATTCATGATTATTGCAAGTTACAGAATGATACAGTACTTGCAGAGAAGGGAAGTGATGTACAATGTCGTGGACTACTACCTGTTGGGTTTCCTCGTAATGAAGATGAATTGAAAGATAGTAGTACTGCCTTCAGGAATATGTGGTGTATGGTGAGCTGTGATATTGGTGTTGGCTGTAAAGACATTCAAGATCGGCTCAAGCATATCCATGCCAAGACTACAGAGATGAAAGAGAAGCCAAGGGCGTATATGCAACTCAAGATACAGAATGGATTAGGTCCTTATGTTCCAGTATCGGCTGGTCAACAGACTGTCTTTGATACATTCTCCAGGCATTCTTTAGTGTTGACAAATGTACCTGGTCCAAGTGATACAGTTTGCTTTGCTGGGAAGAAGGTTGAGGGTGTACAACTCTTCTTTGATAATCTGTTAACACAAGTGGACTTAATCAGTTATGCGGGCAAAGTATTTGGCAATATCATCTTTGATGCCGAGCAATTGCCTGAGTCTGAGGTATTTGGAAAGCTATATTTGCAAGCATTGGTAGAGTTGGCTAAACGATTAAATGTGGGTGTACCTGCAGAGATTGAGCAGTAGATATATAATATGGGAAGTGCTAGATGTTGATAGATACACTGTATAGAATGTAAGTTAGTTTTGTGAAACAAGAGTATATTACGTTAAATTTACTGTACATTCATCCTTTTCTTTTGCACATAATACCATCAATAGTTTATATCATCATCCATCGGATAGCATGAATAGCTGAGCCCATTAGCATTGTGTTGAGGATAAAGTAACAAGGAATGGTGTAAATACCAAGACCCTTCTTCGATGGTTGAATGCCGACCGATTTACGATATGTGGAGGCATATAGCATACGCAAGATCGACCATACGCCTGCCAGACAAGCACCCAGATTTCCATTAACGAGTACTGAAAATGATATTGTAGATACAAGGAAGCATGGGAATTGTTCAACTTGATTAAGTTGTGCCCGTTGTGCAAGATGTACTGGAAGTGATTGCAACATATTTGCAACATATTATGTTAGTAACGTATTCGAATGGCCGAGTCTTCATATTGAACACACCACAACACAAAACAAAACAAAACAAAACAAAACAAAACAACACACCTGCTTCGGGTATGAATGTGGCCGTATCCTCATATTTCTTCATCAACATATCAGAATTATTAATCTTTGCAATACCAACTCCCATTACATCATAAACTTCATAATATATCATGAAGAGACAAATCACTACAATTGAAGGACATAGTTCGGAAATAATATCTTTTGATTCGCCAGGATTATTGCCAAAAAGATACGATGATAGCATCCGAGGATTCCGTATGTTATAATTAGTACTGCCGCGGATGATGGCTGAACTACTAGCTCGTTATCGATTGGTGCTCCGGGGTTCTCATATTTTGGAGAGCAAACGCTTCAATCCACCAGCTCAGGGTTCGTACGTACTACAGATATATTCGTACTTTTGATGCTTGATACAACACGACTTATTCTTGAAACCCGGATAATTTTGGAGTGAGCGCATTCATATCTACGTTTGCATCAAATATTGATAAAAGGAAGTGGATGATATCTAATTACTTGTGTGGATGCAATAGTTCATCGTCTCATAAATTATTATCATCCATCGACGATACAACAACATCTACCGACGATACATCAAATTGCAACTCCGCTTCCTCTCTTGGTGCACCACTTCCTTCTACTCAACACAGAATATCAGCAGCTAAAGAAGATAT
>Ga0214481_100743_pt1 | contig 15599 bp, 10 predicted proteins | sample M1_20Mar14CPVII9_4_FD_165057 | JGI IMG/M metagenome (GOLD analysis project Ga0214481, IMG submission 165057) | Marine eukaryotic communities from Monterey Bay, California, United States - M1_20Mar14CPVII9sort6BwellG10 | ecosystem: Environmental > Aquatic > Marine > Unclassified | place: USA...
TCGATTATCTTTGCATGCTTCATCGTAGCAGATGTAGCATGTTGGTTGTTGTTGTTGTGTATCATCTTCGTCTTCCATTGCAATGGTGTCGTCGTTAGTGGTGGTAGCTAATCTTCGATCGAGTGTTGATTTTGTGTCAGAGCCGCCGATGATTATTGAGCTATCGACTCCGCCAAAGGCAAGGATATGATGAATAGCAGAAGTTGTTGATATCATGATGTTTGTTATGTATTTGGAGATTTGTGATCGTTAGTAGCAATATGATTGATTTTTATGATTGATTGAATAGACACTTTTACGGTATCCAGGTATCCTTTTTCAGCGGCGGAACTTTTTTTGTATCCTTTTTTCCCCTCCCCTCCGTCCCTCTCTATTAAGATTAAGAGTATATATCACTGCACTGATATGTAAGTAAAGAGCCGAATACTGACATATATATATTGCTATTTTAACCAATCCATTGCACCATACCACCTTCACCTATACATTATTATCTAATCTCAAAATACTGAATAGTTTACTTGCCCTTTCCTTACTAAACAAGCGAGGATCATCCAACTTTGCCCACTTATCTTTATTGGCACCATATATGTCGTACTTGGCTGCTATTCCTTGGTGCATATTCTTTTGTATACCTCGATTTTCTCTCTCCTCTGCTTCTTTTGGTGTGCTTGGAAGTTGTAAGATGTGTGTACTACTCGCTTCTTTCACAGTACTGCATGTTCTAGCCTCTTGGCCGCTACCTGGAATCCATGAGCAGAGTCCAACAGTGGAAGGTCGCTCAGTAGGCCGCCCTTCTCCCCAGTGTAGATGTTGCATCCAAAGGCAGCTCGCCTTATGGATACAAAAGCCACATCCTGCTTTACATATTGCACAGAAGTGCCGTCTCACTCGAGTAAATACCCCCAGAGTATGACCGTGAGAGTTGTTTGTTGTCTCTTTAAAAGACAGCTCCATTATCACCAAGTACTCTGCAAACAATGGCCTCTCGCCGACACCAGTTTTGTTATTTGTTTTCCTATCAGTTATTTGTGATGCCCTCTGCTTAGAGATAATGAATATTGATTTGTTGTTGTCTGCGGTGGCATTGGCATGGTACAAACGTGTCTCCATTTCCATTACCTTCTTCAAACTTGATGTACAGTTATTCTGTTTCATATCATCGGATATGTGACTACACTCCTCATGGATAAACGTCCACGGCATCTCGGGTGCTGTAAGTGCAATAGTTTCAAAGTCTTCTACTACCTTGTCCGATCTATATCGTTCCTCAACATCACAGAACAACTTATTAAGTGATGGTTCATAACTGTTGCATTTAATAAGAGCCGCCAACATTTGAGGAATGTTTCTACTTTGACTTGTATCAATCTGTGCAAAAGATCCATTGTTAGTTTCAGATCGATCAAAGTATACTGTTGCCGTTGGGTTCTCTTCTTCGAGAAGCTGATACGCATTGATATGGAGTATGAGGTCGTCTTTGTTGTAGGCTTTTCCATCTCTTGATGTTAATCCTCCGCCTCTAGCAACAATCATGGCCTTAAGTTCAGGAACGACACACTCTGTTAAAGATGATTTATTGTTGGGTAATGATATCCCCTTGATCTTATTCGTATCAACAGCTGAATTGTGTAGTAGATTGTGTGGCTGTATCAAATCAATACTAATCTTGTCCTCACTACTTAACTCCGTACGTTCCCTCGTGTCTAATTCTCCATTCATATGTCGTATTGATATATTACTACTACTCTCAATCAGTGTTCCGTCCACTGAAAGTACATTACCAGAACTGTCATAATATTTACTACCATTTGTAAACCAATTCGATACTCTAGTCAACTCCTTCTCAATATAACTAACTTCTAATAATCGTGTCTTTCGTGTTCCACTATTCCTTAAAGCTCTTGCAAATGAACGTGTATCCAATAATGATTGATCTTTATTCTCAAATGATTCCAATGCATCCATGAATGCCTTTCTACCAGCTCCAATAATATCTCCACTTTTACTTTCAGATATATCACAACCTAATGTAGCCGCCCACCAATGTATAATTTTGATACCATACTTGTGATAGTAGTAATATAGAGGATGCTCTTCCTTCGTCTTATCCGTAATAGGCACTGTCATATCAATGTAACGATACGTCTCTTGATTGAAATTATCAACAAATACGACCTTCTTATTGCCAAGAGCTAACTCATCCGAATCGTTGCACATTATAATTTCCGCCTTCTCCTTACACCGGCCTACTTGTGCATCAGCCTCTTCAAATGCTACTACATTATCAATGATGAACCGTTTACATACTCTGATACACATTGAAATGTAATTGGATGTAATGGTGATACCACTCGAATTACTACGTCTAGCATGTTCATGTCTTTTTTCATATGGCCGCTGACCATCGAATACACAATTAATATCTAATCCATATACACCCGTTAGCAATACTAGCCGTCGTTGAAATTCTGTCACAGCAGGTTTATAGTCACCAGCAATAAATGCAGCTTTATGGATAATGGCACAAGAGAAGACTAATGTACCCATGTCCATATCAATTCGATTGTTCTTCAAAACATCACAACTATCTAAACCATGTTTCAGATCATTATTATAATCACCGCCAGGCAACTCTTTAATTAAACCAGTTATACCCATTTTTATTACTATTATTACTAGTTTAAATCTTTTAATACTATCTCAACCGGTGGCGTAGCAAATTTTGTTTATATTGTTGTGCAGTTTATGCCGTTGCTAATATTTTGGCATCAAAATTGTCGGCATGAAAAAATATAGAATCGAAGGCAGATGGGAGGTATCTTTTTGGTAGTGTCACATCAAGACATAAAGAATCACCTCTGCATATACTGTTATTTGTGTGGATTAGGCAGCGGCTGCTACCATATTGATAAGGTGGGAGTAATTAGAATGGTTTAAGAGATGGCACAGGCGCGTATGGATTTAGGATTAATACGGCAGTGAGTGTGTGAAAGTGAAGATAGAAAGAAGTTTGCTCACATCATATTCATATGCACAAAATTTTTGCAATTGCAACTAAAACTAGAACCCAACCCCCCTTAACATCAGTTTAAGTTTAATACAACACTTAAGGAGCTGGTGCGGGTCAAGATTGGAGATTGGGCGGATATCTATATTCTCCACATATATAAGCCAAGGCGACTAAGCGGTAGAGTTATAACAATGTCAATCAATAATCAGAGAGAAGAGGACGATCAATTTCGTCGTGTATTTGGAGATTGCGACATTACTGAAGAATGTGTGGATACTCTTAATCGTATCAAAAACAACCATCCTAATACTGCCACCTTATACATTAACAGCAATGAAGAAATCATTACAGAACTAGGATGGAGATTGCTCGGAGGATACATTGCAAAGAATACGCACTTGACAGAGATCAACATAGAAAGCACCAATGTCAATGCATCTACTTTATTTGAATTGTTGGTTAGAAGTTCGTCAATTAGATCATTACGTTTGGGTAGGAGCGTTTTTGGTGTAACTGGGGAAAGCATATGTCCATTCTTAGAGAACTCTCCGCAACTCATTTCTCTTTCAATTATTAACAACAATGATGTCAACTCAGAGTGCTTTCAGATTTTAATAAGCGCATTACATAATAGAGGCATCAAAAAACTGATATTAAGTGATTGCAATATAACAAACATATCAGCATTAGAGACAAACAATCTACCAAATCTTAATACCCTTTCTCTGGCGGGTTGCAATATTGGGAGAGAAGGGTGCATCGTAATATCCAACCAATTGCAAAAAGAAGGATCAAAGTTACGAGGTGTGTATTTAAACAATACGGGTATGGGAGATGAGGAAGTAGAATTACTTGCCACTTCACTAAAACACAACAACAAATTAGAATTAATTACCTTAGTACATGGTGAGGGCATTACAGAGAGAAGATGCGTCGCTTTCTTGAAATTACTGAATGACGTATCATCCATTGAAAATACATACCGTTCTAACCACACTCTTAAAACATGTATCGTATCAACACTTCAGTATAACACTGAGATGAGGAGAGAAGGCCGTCTTGCCCCAGGCAGGGGAGCGTTAATCCTTATCGATGAAGCATGCAAAGATAATCGAGCTATAGATGCGGGTAAGGCCAAAGTTATCAGAAGTCATCTAAATAGTCAGACATTGAAGAAGTTATGTGAGTTACAAGGCATTGAGTACACCCCCGGCAGTATCTTTGCAGATATTGAGCCTGTTCTTCTTCCCGATATTCTTGCATTGATTAGGTCAAGGCATGGCCAAAGTGAACTCTACACTGCCCTCATCCATACGGCACCCAACCTACTATCTTATATTGATCGAAAAGCTTTGATTGATCGTGCAATGACAAAGAATACAGCACAAGCAACTGCTCTATCTCAACAATGTGCACAGAAAGTTGCCGAATACGAACAGAAAATAGCTGAATATGAACAGAAAATAGCTGCACTAAAGACGAACTTGTTGAGTGAGACATCCCGTCTTACCGCGGAGAATAATGATATGAAAAACCGTCGGACATTGATAGATGTAGAGGATAGTAGACAATCAACAACCGGAGACGAGGGGTGCGGTGGTGATAGTAGAGGTAAGAAGAGGGGAAGAAGTTGAGACATATTTTTGTGCACATATGATGTGCACTTTTCAATTGTCCAAATGAGCTCTCAGTCATATCCATAGTTTATTCCGTGGATGTAATAAGTGCTAGATTATTATATAATGATATCTAATCAATACCGAGAGCCTCCAGTAATTATGAAGTGCACAAAGTAGTATGTAGCATCTATCTTCTCTTGGTGGTGATGATCATCAGAAAAGGATACGACTGTTATCCTTTTAAAGAGTTTTCAGTTTTCATAACTTTCAGGTAAGTGATTATGCATGCATTGATACTATGGCATGATGTATTAAACCATACTCAACAACATTGCAATGCAATCTATTGCAATTGACATCTAAGAAAGGGTCACAATGAATAGATGTATGCGGCGGCTCGTCATTTTGACGACACTACAGCTTCTTCAACACACCATCATTGCAACAACTTCCAAAATTAGAAAACTACCAAAACAAGTATTAATTGGTTATACAAGTGGTCATAACTATACAAAAGTTAAAGAGGCTATTGTTAATGATGGTGTGAATATTGTTATATGGTCATTTATTGACATTGCTACAACTCCAACAACTCCAAACAATACTGATACATCAACCAATAATACTCTTGGACGCGTCAGAACAAACTTGGATTTACAATCGATTGCATCATTCATACACCAACTTGATATCGACGGGTATTCAAACATTATACATTTAACAAGTTTTGGTGGTTGGAATGGTCCACATTTAGATACAACGCTCTCACCTGATGAGTGGTTCTCAATATGGCAAAATTCGAATGCATCAAAAATATTTCATGGTATAGACTTTGATTTAGAAGGAAATGACAATCTAACATCAATACACAATGTATTTACAATCGATTGTTTAGATTTAATGGGTAGTATTATTACATTGATGAATGATAATGGATATATAGTATCAATTGCACCACCACAATCGTATCTCAACATTAACAGCACGAACTTTAGTAGATATGTTAATATATCAATACCGAATCGAAGATGGCATTCAGACTTTCATTACTTTGGTTCGAATGTTTATGCATATCTACTTGCCAAGTATGGGATGTATATTGATTTAATATCTATACAATTGTATGAGAGTTGGTCCGACGCGGGTATGGCAATCTATCATGATGGAATGAAAGGATCGGATTATTTATATAACTTTGTACATGACTTGGCAGTGAATAATGAATCGTACCATGTTGAGTTTGATCAAGATACAACACTTGGTATGAAGGCTCAAAATGTATCTGTGCCTCTCTCCAAGTTGGTAATCGGATTAGCCAATGGGTGGGCAATCAATAACAATCCCGACTCATCAAGTTATCATAAAGCTCTTTACATATCTGGTAAAGAATGTGAAGTGGCATATAAACGACTGTTAAATGATCAACATGTACCACGAGGGTTCATGTATTGGACTATTGAAGAACGGGGTAAGAATGATGTATACCTAGCAAAAGATATTGGCCAGTTTCTATTCCATTCTGATAATAATGATACATCAAAATCGGATGACAATAATAACAAGAAGAAGAAGAGCCACAATAACAATGCAAGCCGTAGCAGAGGTTCACATCATTATATATTAGGTACCGTGGTTATTATTGGATTATCAATCTATTGTTATATTAGAAGGTATGACATTCGAAGTTTATGGATTAGAGTGATTGATCATTACCATGACTATGTTAGTTCACTTGAGGAAAGTAGAGGCCAACAACAGACACCTCTGCTTGATGATAGTAGTTTTTTATTCGAGACTGTAAGGTGATAGTGTTCGTCTGCGCCATTGCCATCATGTAGAAATCAGACAATCAGCAATGTCTCAATCATGTCTCCAGTCTCGGCTAGTAGTACGTATATGGTCATAATAAGAATAAGAAGAGCAGATATCGACGGATGAAGGAGCCTCAGGCTATCCAAGGTCAAATTCCATATCTGCTGTTTGTATATGATCTATGCAACTGCAGGCGTTTATTGAGGGACAATAGGCTTTCTTCTGCAACTTGGTCTTGAGGGCAGTAGATCGGCATATCTTGTCGTGCACGGTATCTTATGGCCAAGTTCAAGAGAAAGATCTGAAAGCAATCCTCGGCCTCATCTCTCATAAAGATCAATCAACATCAATAAGAAGTGGTCAGTATAATAATATGAAACATTACAAAGATATTCTAGTGCATGGTGCCCAGTTGGTTAGGCATTTAAAGGTATGTTATTATGTCATTGAATCGCCCATCCCTTGATCTTTTTTGATGATGAGAACACATCATCCATCATTATCAATTATAGCTTACATGTGTCTCTCCTTTTTTAATATTGTTCTTTGCATATCTATCCATCAATACATAGGGTCAACAAGTATCCGATGGTAGCAATGAACTATCTATCATAAACCTTCCCATCGCCGCGACACGAGGATATGCTCAAAGATCACTAAGCCGCAGATTAGCAGAAGAATCGGGCGATGACGTTGATATGGATAGTCTCCTTAGCTCTCTTGGATTGAGTGAAGAGGATATTGAATTCGGCGGAGATGGTAGTGGCGGCGGATTCAACTTTGGAGAAGATAAGGGTGGTCTCCTCTCGGGATTTGGCGGAGGAGAGGATGCGGATGTATTGAGCGGATTGGGATTTGATTTTGGTGATGATCCTATGATGGATGCTATTATGAAAAACGTCGATAAGTGTGGAATTGATATTGCAGATATGTCAAACAAAGCTTTTGGTGCCTTCCTCATGTCCGGAGCTGGAGCGAGCACATCATCCAATTCACAATCTTCTCTTGCAATGTATCGGGATTTGGCCATGACGTACAGCCCAATCCTTCTTGCATTGAAAGATGACGACGAAAAGGAATGCAGTAGTATTGATTCTGCAAAGATATTATTAGCATCCGAGGAGTATTTGCAGTGTTCAGGTGAGCAGCTACGTATCTGATCTTTCTGTCTCTGATCCCTTCTTATTTTAAATGCTCACATCTTGTGTTCTTCCCCTCTACCCATCTTGTCTTAATACAATTACTAGGCGTGTATGACTTCTTTGGATCTATAGACTTTCAAGATGATCAAACTCTTGCCTTTATTATGGATGGTGTTACAGAATGCCAGCCAGTCATTGACTTAATGATGAGCACCGAAGACATGACCACGTTGTCTATGGATACCCTCAGTACTAAACTCAACGATGAAACTGCCACGGCATGTCTCCAGACTCTTCTAGGAGACAATCCATTTGCAAACTATTTACGTTATACCTATCAGAATCTGGATCAGGAATTAGATTGCTTGGGCAGATTCGGCGAGGCTTTGCCGCATTGTGTTTTAACTACTGAAGTATCATCCGAGTCCGAGGATGATGCCATATCTATGCCTCTAAGTTTGATGAAGAAATTGGATTGCATGATCAGTTCAAGTTATGAGGGTATACTTGATGAAGGGTGTGATGTGATGTACACCAGTCTTGATAAGTGCCTCGCAGCATATGCCGCTACCGCAGATCTTGCTGTTGTATCTTCTTGTGTAAAAGAAGAGGGGTTAATGTTAGGGAAACAAGATGACTTGTTCGACATGGATTCATCTGTACTGGATGGAAATAACCAAATCCCTGGCTTCTGCTCCAGGTCTTTTCAAAGAAGGGGGACTGATACAACTGCTTTACAATCTCGGTTAGATCAGTATAATAAGAAGCGCGAGTATGGATGGGTTGTGCAGGATACAACCGCAGCTCAAGTTGTGGTCAAGACAGCTTCCAAATCACTAGAAGATGAAGCCGACAAGGTACTAGAACCTCCTCAAGAATCATACAATTCAGACCCTCAGGATATTGCACTTTTACAATCAAGTGAATGGAACAATGGTGAGGTATCGACTGATACTGAAACTGCGTCAAGTACTGGTAGTTTTGCCATTGTCGTCATGGTGGGAGTAGCTATCATTGCTGCCGTAGGACTTGTATTGGTTGTCAAGCGACGTACCTTGGGGAATGATCAGCAGTTCAAACCGGTGTTTGGTGGTGATAATACTCTACCATCTGTTGTATAAATATGCATGAGTAGAGAATGAAATGTATGCCAGATTGGAAGTATGAACAGCTTGAGGTATGTATCGTATATAGTAATGAATTGTAAAGTTAATGCCTTTAGTATTAGCCAAACCCACCATTCTTCAGCTAGTATACTAGGAATGCAGTTGGTAAGTAGCGTGAATCCTCTCTCTCTTGAGGGTAATGACGAGTATGTTGTGTTAAACTTATTTCTTTATTGTTAGATGATGCTAAGAGCTCGACGTAATCAATGTTTGATATGACTTGTTCGTTGAAGACTTTGAGGATGCATACAAGCGTATGATGAAGACTGGATTTGTTGTTAATGAATGTCCCGACTTGGAACTTAATCGTGTGCCCGTGATTTCTAGGACAAGGAAGCTACTAAGAGGAATCTTGGGAGATTGAGGATCTGGGGATAGTATATGGGAGTGCGTATCTCTATAGATGATTGTGATGGAATAACAGCATGAGAGATTACCCTATAGGAAGTGTGTATCTCTATAGATGATTGTGACAGGCTACTGGCATGAGATAACACTCTAGACTAGAAAGATAATAGATAAGTGATTAGAATGAAAAAGTGAACATATGATATGTACATTTCCTTATTGTCTACTCAGTTCCCAACTCAAACTCACGCCTCTCTTCTCGTTCTACTAGATATACACTTATACTTTAGTATACTTTGCAATGCTATGAAATACCAGTTTATATGTAACAAGCAAAAACACATACGTCTTCCATGGGTACAAGAGAGCTCCTCAATGAATAATAACCTCACGAACAACATTCAAATCAGAATCAACAACCGCAATGGCCCTATCCTCTCTCTTTGGATTCTTCGGTCCACCAACTGGTTCCTCTACAAAGCATGCTAGAAAGTTACCATTATCATCTGGGTCTGGTACATCACCCTGTACAAAGGTACAACATTCTTCGGGAGATAAATTATCACAATCCCAAGGACCTATCGTAGTTTCGACACCACCTACCATCCATGGCCAGGGGTAGAATACAACCCCGTCATCGAATATACCTGATAACTTTGTACCTGACTTATCTGTTAATAAAACTATTTTGTAGTAGCCTGGATCAGTTTGTTCACGTATCTTACGATAATCTAATATGAGAGATGTTTGATTATTGAATTCATCAGGACGGGCAGTAACGTAGGAGTTTACTATTTGACGACATTCCTCGAGGGGTTTTCCTACACAGTCATCAATTTTTGGATCGTTTGGCTATATAGAGAGTGTATAGGGTTGAGAGGGGCAGGGTAAGATAACGAACACATGATATGAATATGCACACAATCTACTAAAGGATACCAAACTAGAACTTACATATTTATCGGCAGCCCCATTAAACATCTTACGATGGCCATAATGCTTTTCAATAATATCACTCATCCGTCTTGTGCCTAGATTATATCCCTCCTCGGTTGTAGTTGACATTTTACGATGGCGTTGTTTATGTTCTTCAACTTTTTCAGGTGTAGTAACTTTTTTAGTTTTGAGTTTTTGGGCACGGCGTAATCGTCGTTGTTGTCGTTTGTTCAGCTGAGGTTTATCTAGCAGTTGTGATGAAGAGGCTTTGCTCCAATTATTACCCTTCCATGGCATTTCCTTATCATTATTTAATCGTCGTCTATCGTCATAGTTGTTGGTTATGGTTGTTGATTCATTGAAAAGTTGATATGATATTGTGGTAAGTGCAACGAGTGATAGTATGATACTCTTTGGACGCTGACGCCGCCGTCGAGTTAGGGTTGATTGCTGCTGTTCTACTGAGTCCATCATCTGTAGTATGGGGTGGCTATTGTCGTCAATATATGGCGCCGCTACTGCATGTAGTTGATGAGGGAGTGCGACACAATCGACATTGCAATGACCGACAATGCCTCGCTAAATTTTATTCCATAAATATTGTAAACGGTCGTATCTTTTAGGATACCTCTCCACTCCAACTCAATTAGTAATTAGTGCTTCTATTAGCGGCAGAATAGAATCATCAACTGGTACGTTAGAATAGACTTTCATACACAATCAACATAGGTGAAGGATCGTTAGCTAATACCCTTTTTAATAGTAGTGGTTTGGAAGCTAGCGGCGAGGTAGTTATCGAATACAAGGCGAGGGTATCCTTTGATAATTTTTTGCAATCTACACATCATCCTATCGGCATCTATCAACAATAACACACCCAAAGGCAGTATATATTGTAGTATCGGCACATCATTCTCTTATTCTTTGGTTATTAATTAATTATATTAAAAGTGAATAGGGATCGTCGAGCTCACAAGAAAGAGTATAACATGGCGAGCAACGAGTCTAATCGGGAAGAAGAAGAAGAACAACAATTTGATCAAGCGTTTGGAAATACACAATTAGGTATTCGTGTTAAGAGGATTAGAAATAATGACCCTGATTTGTGTAGACTCAGCTTGGATAGGCGTGATTCATATATTCTTTCAGACCGAGCATGGGGGCTAATTGGTCGATACATTGCAAACAATAATTACTTGAAGAGTATATACATATATAGTTCACTCTGTGATTCAAAGGCATCAAAATTATTTGATGCATTAGCAGGAGGAGGCAACCGTTCATCTTTGAAGGTTATAAATCTTAGGGAAAATAACTTTGGCATAGCTGGAGTACGAAGGTTGGTGCCCTTCTTGCAAAATTGTCAAAATCTATCAGAAATCAACTTAAGTGCCAATAATAATATAGACACTGCGGTATTTGAAGTATTAGCAAATGCGTTGAACGGATCACCAATTGAAGAGTTATATCTGAATTTATGTAGTATCGACGATTTATCAGCGTTGGGGAATTGTTCACTCCCACTCTTGGAAACACTTCAACTGGAGAAGAATAGTTTACAAAGTATAGCGGCATTAGAGAATTACACAAATCTACAAACCTTATATCTAAGCGGAAATGACATTGGTATAGATGGATGCAGATCATTATCTTATCTGTTACAAAATGAAGACTCAAGTTTGCATACATTAGATATCGATAATAATGAAATTGATGATGAGGGCGTAGAGATAATTACCCACTCACTCAAGCACAATACTAAATTGGAATTACTGAATTTGGACGGGAATGATAACATCACACAGAAAGGATTCACGGCATTCTTGAAACTTCTTGTTGACGTATCGTCTATTGTGAATACATACAAAAATTCGAACCATACTCTGACAGATCTGACCCTCCCAAGCGATGAGGATGATGAAGATGATAATGATGATGATATAAGCATGTATATTGATGTCATGCTCGAGAAAAATAGGGGCGATAATCCTGGAAGAAGAAAAGTTATAGACTATCAGTTGGACACTGATATAACAGAATTAGCCAATCTACAAGGCGTTCCTTGTACCACCAACAGCAGTATATATGCACAGATTGACCCTGTTGTTTTGCCCGATGTACTTGCAATAGTTGGAAAAGAATTGTTGGTAACTGACATGTATGGTGCACTAGTTACAACAGCATCGGATCTAATGTCACTTGTTAACAAGCCAGCCGTATTGAAAGAAAGAATGAATGATAAGAGGAAACAGATCGCCGAATACAATCAAAAGATTGGAGTTCTTAATGCTGAAATCAATGAACTGAATGAAGAGTTGCAATCAATGAGCACACCTAGTGTATCAAATGATGATATGGTATCAGACAGTGGGAAAAAGAAGAGGCGTAGGGATAGCTAATGATTACTTAAAGTTAAAGTTAAAGTTGATAATGATAATTACTATTAATATCAGGTAGAAGACTAGTCTAATCAACTCTTCACTATAGGCACTCATACACAATCAAGTAGGTGTAGGATCAGTATTTACTACCCTCTTTCAAATAGTAGCTGTCAGTATGGCGGCAGCATTGATATCCAGCGCTTTTATCGAGACCTTCCACCCAAACAGAGTTTCTTATTGGCATGAAAACTGATAGAACTTACTTATTGCTTTTACTTATTATCTCTTATTATTTATGTAATATATAATGTGAATTAATCATCAATTGGTATACAACTAGGGCTCGTATACTGCCAATGATACACTAAATTCATCAGTTTTTAACGTTCTTTTTCGTTGTATGTTGGTGGCGTCAGATTATTAGTATTAGCTCAAACAATAAGTATTGCAAAAAAGTACACATCTTGTGCACCTTCTACTAAAGGAGCTTGACATACTACAGAAACAACAACACGCATACAGTTTATGGAAAGAGAATTATCTTGTATAATATTCATCATCTTAGTTCGAGCATCGGTACATAAATATGGATGAAGAAGAACAATTTAATCAAGCTTTTGGAGAGCACACAGGCATGTCTGCAGATTGCAGAGATATTGTGAATCGGATCAAGAATAATGACAATGAATTAAAGTATTTTAGTATACTTGATTCCGAAGATGCTGAACATTTTACCAACCAAGCATGGAAATTGTTTGGTCGATACATTAAAAACAATACTCACTTACAGAAGTTGAGCCTCTTTGATTTTCACCTAAACGATGAACAGATGGCAGTATTCTTTGGTGAACTGATTAGTAGCGTGTCACTGGAATGGTTGTGTATGAGTTACAATCATGAGTTTGGTGTAGATGGACTACGCTGCACGATACCCTTCTTTAGGAATTCAAACTTATTAACAATCGACTTTGCCCGAAACCGTAACTTTAACATAGAATGCTTTGAGCTATTGATTAGAGCAATACACGGGTCACCAGTCAAAAAGTTATCTTTAGATGGGTGTAGTATCAACGATGTATCAGCGTTGGGGAATAGCTCACTCCCACTCTTGGAAACACTTCAACTAGAGCAGAATAGTATACAAAGTATACCGGCATTGGAGAATTACACAAATCTACAAACCTTAAATCTAAGAGGAAATAACATTGGTATAGATGGATGCAGAACATTGTCTCATCTATTGCAAAATGAAGACTCAAGGTTAGAAACTTTAAATCTCGATAATAATGAAATTGATGATGAGGGGGCGGAGATAATTGCCAACTCACTTAAGAACAATACTAAATTGGAATCACTTATAATAGATGGGAATAACATTACAAAGAAAGGGTTCAAGGCATTCTTGAAGATTCTCATCGATGTGTCATCCATTAATTATACATACAATTCGAACCATGTACTAACAGACATGTTCAAAGTCCATAATGTGGATGGCGATGTAAGACAGCATATTGATAATATGCTCAACATAAATTATGATGACGATAACCCTGGCAGAAGAAAGGTTATCAACTACCAGTTGAACACTACCAAGAGAAGTGAATTGGCCGACCTACAAGGTATTACCTGTCCTACCCACAACAGTGTCTATGCACAGCTTGATCCTGTAGTTTTACCCGATTTCCTTGCCATAGTCGGTGAGGAATGTACCCATAATGATCTGTATTGTGCACTGATCACAACAGCACCAGACCTAACATCCTTAGTCAATAAACCAGTAGCAATCAAAGAGCAGATCGAGGAGAAGAAGGAATGGATTGCTTCTCTTAATGCCGAATACAAGCGTAAGATGGAAGCTCTTGCTGCTGAGAATTCGCGTCAAAATTCTTCTCTCAATGCTGATATCTTGAGGCTGAATGAGGAATTACAATCATTGAGCCAAACAGGGGTATCGAATCCAAATCCGGCCAATAGGGCATCAGAGAATACCTAAAATACTACAGATAATGGTAGTGGAAAGAAGAGGCGGATTACTTACTTTATATGAGAATCAATTAATGTTAATGTGTAATGTCAGCAGACTAGTCTAATAAACTCTTCATTCTTCGCCCCCCTTCTTCTCTTTATCTTTAACTTCTTAGCACCGCCAACCCTACCTTTAGCACTACCATCTTGACTATCAGTATCAGTATTATCAATCGGTATCAATCCTCTTCTAACACGCCATTCATTAGATTTATTCTGTATAGTTTTCGCTTGACGTTCAACATGTATTAAATGGGAACGTACATCACCTTTATTTCGTACATTAATTAATTTACATAGTTGTGTTAAACTAATTTCGGTGCCGTTGGATGAAACTAATGCTTTCCATATACGTACTCGTATTGTATCCTTCTCCTCGTTGGGTTGTGAGTTGTTGTTGTTGTTGTTGTTTAATATATCATCCTCTTGATCTTGATCACTGCTGCCGCTGGAGTAACATACTGATACCGGTATAGTAGATATTGACTGTTTATATTGTATGATAATGTTATTGTCCGACCGCTGTATATGGACTATTTGTAGTAGAACGAATGCATGATGGATTGATGTCGATGATTTGCAAAGAAGAAGAATTGCAACAACCACATAAGATATCCTTTGATATCTCATGATTGTAGCCCCACCCTTATGTATTCGATTTATATATTTGTGGTATATCTTAGCCCTTGTTCTAAGGAAATGATATGCTTATCCTCACTCCATTCAGTATATCGACATCAACTTGATAATCAAAAGATACCCAAAATACACTCTTATGATATAATCCTTTCATTTGTCGACTTCAGGTTTTAGATTTATACCAAGATTGTCAATAATGATTTTTATTGCAGATAGTTGATATTGGCGTCCACTTAGGACCTAGGAGATAAGAGTAAGTAGACCGACAAATAACAACAACATTGCCAAAACATGACAAAGCTCATAAAAATGAAGGGAATAAAGTGGCGATAAATCTGGAATGACCTCATCTGCGACACACATACAAACTTGTGTCACAACAGGCGGCTAGTATAAATTCGACAATTTGCATTTGCTCTTCTCCCCTTTGAGGGGGGCTTCTTTCTTCTTCTGTTGTGGTGTTGTAGATTATGTTGTTTTGATGCTTACTAAGTTGCAATAAGGTGGTCTAGATTGCA
>Ga0214481_100745_pt1 | contig 15556 bp, 14 predicted proteins | sample M1_20Mar14CPVII9_4_FD_165057 | JGI IMG/M metagenome (GOLD analysis project Ga0214481, IMG submission 165057) | Marine eukaryotic communities from Monterey Bay, California, United States - M1_20Mar14CPVII9sort6BwellG10 | ecosystem: Environmental > Aquatic > Marine > Unclassified | place: USA...
GAACAACATCAGCAATCGTTGTATTCAGAGCATCTGCAGAACGGTTGAGATCCATCTTAAAGTCACCACTCCCTCCAACTCAGACTTCGAAGTGTGCATTGGACCTTGCTGAACTAGCTGAAGCTATAAATACAGCTAACGAGGCCATGTTCACTATTCGATCGCTAGACAGTAATGGTGATTTGAAGAAAGAGTATACTTCACCATTAGAAAAGAGTCTCAAACTGACTAATGATGCTGTGATGATGATTGAAGCACGTGTATGCATCTATTCATTCGATGCATGTGCTAGAAAGTGCTCCATTAGTGCATCAGGAAGTGGAGTCTTTGATGGAGATGCCCTTTTACAATGTGTACAAAAGTTATCAGACGATCTTACACGTTCTGAAGAGTGCAGTACAGAGATTGAGAAAGGTTGTGTCTTGGTGTGTCAGAAGTGCTGTGAAGGCCTCACAAGCTATGTCAAGGATAGGAGTGATGCTGCCCGTCTCCGTGTTGTGGCTGAATGTGCTAATGCTCTGAATACAACGATTGCTGATGTTGTTCGAGAAGTCTCCTACCTTACCGATGATAGATCGGAGTCACTTGAGTCGAATCTATCGTCAGTCATATCAGTATTGGAAAAAGAGATGTTTGATGTGTTCCTTGAAAGTGTCAAGAGGAATGTATTATCTTGTGCTAGACTTGGTATGATTGAATCAAGTATATCAGAGGGTGAACCAAAGACAAAGATTGAGGAGTCTGGTCCCTTTCCTCCCTATCTTGCGGCTTCTTTCTTAACCATTGTACGCTGCCGAGCTCAAGTTGAACGTGCTCTGCGAGATCTTCGTCGTTCACAAGGTAGCACCTATCAATTCCTTGCTCTTCAAACTGCGTCCGATGGGGTTGTCGAAAACATTTGTATTGAGTTGAAGTCCAAGCTGAACCGTGTCAGACCTCAAGCAGATGTCTACTCAATCCATTTACAGTTCTTAATCTCCACTCTGAAGAAGTATCTCAGTGATGAAGTCTTGTCGTTGGCATCAGATACAAGGAGAATGTTGTTATCAGCAAGTAGAGGGGTAGGTAGAGGAATGGGCAATGGACCTGAAGGCCTTACCGCACTAGAATCTCTCGAGAGACTAGGTAGAGTGTATGTCATGTGTCTTGGAGAATAAATGTACGAGCAGTGATTGGTAAGAGTAGATTTGTTTCAACACAATTCTTTATTCTTTAAACAAACCTACACAGTTCATTATTCTCTTCATGTTCATGTGTAGATTGTCCTTGTACTCTAGAAATCTGATTTTACCTTTCTTGTGTGATCTCGCTGACTACCATACTCTTCATTTGTTTTTCACATACCATATTCATTGGTTTTAATTAGGCGGCCGCGATTTGACAGGACTTGTACCATGGTGTGTGTGTTGGGTTTGTGTATAAATGTATGTAGAGTTATTACATGGATTGCACTCATCTTCTCTTTCATACTCCTGTTTGTAGCTGGGAAGGATACCACAATTTTAGATCTTTGCAATAACATCAAAATCTGCCGTATGAAAAAGCCACCGATACTCCGCTTATACTACACTCGACGGCCAATCCAATGGTGCAATGGGTGCCGTCGTCGATTATCCACATCATAGTTTATTTGCACTGACAACATGGGCATTTAGGATACCGACTTTGAGAGGTATTTTCATCTCTTGTTAAGAATATGGTGAATCTACAGACGAATCAACTTACTCAGCCTGTGGCCAATACTATTTGTGACCACTGCTCGTCATGGCTTGGTTAAATTCGATATATCGGCTGCACAATTAACCAGGATACCAGCCATATAGTAAGTTATGTTCATGTTGTTTTGATTTCATTTTCTTAATCATTTGTACCGGTATCCTTATGTTTTCTTCTTGGGATAGGGCTTGTCCTCGCACCTCTGGTATCCTAAAACGACACAAATATTAGGATCCCAGCACTTGATCATCCTCTCATAAATTCCATCCTTGGATAGATCTCACACCTCTTTTAGTACATTCAACATCAAACCTAATCAACTCTACATACCGACGACTTACAATGAGACACATCTACTTTATCATCATCGCCGCGTTCTTCGTCTCTTGTGGCATTGTCCACGCCGCTCCTGGACTTTCAAGGAAGAGGCACTCCCATGAATCTGAATCTCCAACTATGTCACCTAAAGAAAAACGTCCTCGTCTGAATAGTAAAACACGAAAGGCTGTTCGGGAGATCTGTGATAAATTAGAAGATCTTGAGTTTCCAGTTACTGCCGATGATGAGTCAGTCATTGAAGCATTAGTTATGGACTATCGAGGTTTAGGATACCGAACCAGGAGTGTGGTTGTTGATCATGTGTTTAATGATATGTTGGATGCCTTTGCTGGATTGAAAGATGAGGCAGATGAGAGTGAATATGAAGATAGTGAGGGAGAAGAGAGTGAGTATGGTATACTTTTTATATATGTTATATCTTTTCTAATGTATGTTATCTTTTAGGATACCGCAACTCATATATTGTTTGTTTATTGTTATATATACTTCCACAGGTGAAGATGAACAAGATACAAAATTATCCTCTCTATCCTCAACTGCCAATCTTCGAGCATCAACTAAGTCTAATTCTACTGCGCTAGTTGCGGCAGCTTCTAATGCAGCGGTATCTGCAGTTGCGGCAGCTTCTAATGCAGCGGTATCTGCTAGCCGTGGTGTTATTGATCAACTTCAGTCCAATGATGAACAAGATGCCGCTGATTTACTACAACAAGCTGGAGAGATACTTCGTATAGTTGGTGAATACAATGATTTCGACATTGTACAGTTTGTCCATTATGCATTGGAGCATGGTATTGGCATTCGAGGTTACCTCAGAGGGTCAAGGTCTCAGTATCGTCAACAACTCCGTCGTTTGGCACGTGACTTTCATCACCGGCTTATTCAGCACCCCCAGTATGGAGGAGACATACGTGACGATGTTATTAGAGATACGGCTCATAGGATTCGAACCTCATATTACTATGAAGAGTATCACATCCTAAGCGAGTATCTCATTAGGATACTACAGGAAGTTGAACCTGGTGATATCATACCAATATCCATGCTTCTTTGTCCACATCCCAACAAGTCTCTTCATTGTGGAGGCTGGGGTTGCCACGGCAAGTCGTGTCCTACCATACGAAATCTGATCAAGTTTGCCGAATCTCTACCTCAAAGTCGTATTCGATTTGGTAATGCCGGACAGCCAATTGACAATATGATGGTGCTCAATATCCGAGAGAAGTGTTCAGGTACTGGTTGTATGAACTATGGTGATATAGTTGATACGGTATCTCCGACTACCAAGCCCACTTGCTGTGGTGCTACTGAAGAAGAAGGACGTGCAACTGCTTCTCTTCTCAATTGGTTTGCTACTGCTGCAATGTTTCTCGGTGCTTCGGGTATTATTATCTTCAATCATGGTGGATGTAGTCTCAAGAGACATTTCTTTCCTCATCTGAATCGAGATATTACCATATCAGCTGATGGCGATGGTGTCCATATTAGTCTATACTCAAGACGTTTCAAGCTCCCGTGGCCATCGAGATGGATCCAAGGCAATCGTATCACTGGTATTGTCGATAGGCACTGTAAGGACTGGTCTGCTTTCCTAACCGAACATAGCATGCCTCGCACCAAGTCCATCCTACAATCATTGAGTGGGAGTATGCCTTTTGTCAATAGCAACTTCATTAATGCAAATCATCCCGAGTATAATGCTGGTGCATTGAGGAGTGCTCGTCGCTTTGTCCGACGCAGCGTTCAACGCTGGAATGATCTAGTCAATAGATTTGGTGTGGACGGTGCACGTGCCGAACAACATCGCATTCGTTCAGAGGGAACACGCCGTGGACTTGAGAATGCTGCCAATCGTCATGGTTTATCGGTATCTGGTGAAGCAAGACGCCGTTCTACTCTTGGAGAACAACGTCTAGTCAATAGATTAGGTGTGGAAGGTGCACGTGCTGAACATAGTCGCCGTTCTACTCTTGGAGAACAACGTCTAGTCAATAGATTAGGTGTGGAAGGTGCACGTGCTGAACATAGTCGCCGTTCTACTCATGGAGTACAACGGTTGATTGATCAGCATGGTGAAGAAGGTGCTCATCAGATTCGTTCAGATCGTAGTAACCGTGGACTTGCTAATGCTGCTGCTGATCGTGGCATTACGGTACCTGAAGGACAACAGTTGAGAAAACTGAATGCAGCAATTAAGAAGTTGTTAAATCAAGCCAACCCTTGGAATTTTATGATATACTCGTGTCGTGGCGTTGGATGTGGTTATCAACTTATGTGGGCATTGATGGAGGGTAAGGTTGCAATGTTGAAATGTTCTGACTGTGGTCATTGTACAGCTACTCAGGGTAATGGGCGTCCATATGGAGGAACTAATAGCCGTGCGCCAGATCGTGAAAGCAATCAATACTGGGAACGTGTCAGGATCGTGCCTAATCCATCAGATGAGCACGACCGTCTAGTCCAGCAGTATCGAACAGGTACTTTAAGAGCTAATGTTTCAAACGAGACATTGGAGGAGGAGGAGGAGGAAGAAGAAGAAGAGGAGGAGGAATAAGCAGCTTCTCAGCCATTCCAGCACCTGTATCAATATGAATAAAAGGAAGTAGTTTATTTTGATTAACCCAGTAGAAGACTCAATCAAGGCCTATCTACTAGACTTGTTCATGTGTAGATTGGCCTTGGAAGTCCGATCTTACCTTTCTTGTGTGATCTCGCTGACTTGCAATACTCTCTTCATTCTTTACATATTCATATCATCAGTTTTACTATGCTGGGGCAACTTTACAAGCTTTGTACCACTGGGAATACTCGTGACAGTATAATCCTGGACAGCAAACTCCATTAATACAATCACCACCCTTTGCAACTCCGTCAGCGGGGCAGACACTTACGTCTTTCCAAAACGGTGCTCCGCAACTACCTTTACAATTCCCCTCCGAGGCGTTGCACCATGCGTCAAGCGAACAACTCTTGAGATCCCAAGTGCAGCAAGGTTCACCACTACCGCCACTTGGGACAGGAGGCTCGGTAGGAGACTTAACGGGGGAATTTGTATTAGGTGCAGTAGTTGTAGGAGTTACTACTGGACTTGGTGTAGTTGAGGTTGGATTGTCTTGAGGAACTGGACTAGGAGTTGAAGGAGGAACCACGGGTGGCTCGGTAGGGTTAGAGATAGTTGGGCACCAAGTTCCACCTCCGCAAGTAGTGGTACATTCATACTCATTCAAGTTACAATCCCATCCTCCTTGTGCACTACCATCACAAGAAGACCAGCTACAATAACCACCCGCATCATACTCATCATCGGGGAGAATTTGCCAACAAACAAGGCCATGTGCCTCATCAAGCGCTCCAAAGTGTCTAACTACAGTATTCTCTTCCATATCTACAAGGTAACCTCCGCCTGTGTTAGCATTCTCGGTACAGCATCCATTGCAATCATCATCTCCACATGTATCCAGAACAATTGCATCGACAGTCTTGTCGTGAGCTGGAGAGTACACACGAATAATCTTCTTAGGATGGGTCTCGCCATTAGATGCAAAGAATGCTACAATATCAGTGTTTTCGACATAACTGAACGGCCTATTACCAACATAGGCGAAATCGCCATCCCATGCACACCCGTTGTACACTTCACACTCTTCGGTTGAGGCAAGCGGATCATAGTGATCTTGATCGGCACAGCATTTAGGGTATGATATATACCAAGTCTGAATGAGTAAGATAATTTGAGTATAATGATATGGAAAGGTGAGTATATAATATCAATAAGTCACAATCATATAACCATTTTATCTTACCCAACGAGCAGATTCATATCCGTCAGGACAAGTTATCGGCTCTAAGCCAGAAGGTGAAGGAGGTGGCACTGTTGGTGTTGTAGGTGATGTTGGAGTTGTTGGTGGTGTGGGGGTTGAAGGAGGAGGTTGTCCTGGGAAAGACAGCATAACATTTGGATCGCCGTGCGGGTCCATGCAAGTTTCAGGAATACCCTCTTGAGGATATCCATTACCATTCTCCTCCCAACAAGGTAAACTCGCAATCTCTTGAGGACAGACCACTTCTTCGTATGTAACGGCAGCATTGTCCCATTTCATTGAGTAAAAGTTCTCACATCCAGCTCTTAGTACAGGACTATTGAACTTGCTACAGTCGCAGTTCTCTTCCCACTCTTGGCTGTCAATCATCCATCGGCCACAAGCCTGGAAGCCTTCGAGTTCATCAGGCTCAAGCTCTTCACATGTATTTGACCAACTATATTCCAATACGTCAAATCCCGGCGCTGCAATATCGAAGTGGGCCTTTCCATTTTCATTGCAAATACCTGTAGGGCAGATGTTAGTTCCCTTCAGAACAAGAGTCGTCTCTTGTCCGCCAGGGTTAGGACCAGTATTGCTCGATCCGGTGACCTTGAAGCACTTTCCACAGCCTTCTCCGAGCCAATCACCTGTGCCCTGGTTTCCATCCCAAAGGAAACGGCTGATAGCGGCAGCACCATAAAACTGGGCTCCGTACTCGTTGTTATCTGGTGCACTAAACATTGCATTTGAGTGACAATGAGCTGGATTAGCATCTGTACCTGCCCCCTGAGGAAGGTAAGCACATCCACAAGCTCCACCTGAACAGTCCCAATATCTGAATAGATCAATGAAGAAGATTGTTAGGTTAAAGTGCATATCATGTGTACAAATGAATTAAAGTGAGCCAGTTTGTGCTTACCTAGTAGTGGATGCTACGAGAGCTCCAGGATTGATTGGAGAAGAAGTCTGTGGGGGTGTAGTGGGATTTGGGGTAGTAGGTGGTGTAACGACGGGCATATTTGTTGGCTGTGGAGTAGTGCTGCATATAATATCGGCATAGCAGTAGCTTCCCATATCACAAACAGTACTATTACCACTAGCACAAGGCGTACCAGTTCCAGTCGGTCCACCTCCCTCGCTTAAAGTTTTGCAGGTTAAGTCCTTGGCATTCATCCATGAAGTTCCACAGTAGAAGTTTGAGGAAGGACTTATTGGAGGTGTTGGACTTGTTGGACTGGGTGGGGTCTCTTCACTACTACATGTGGGGCTAATATCCTCAATGTTTGTGCACCATCTACCTCCACAGTCTAGCAAGAGATATGAAAAGAAATGAATGAACCAACACACAACATGGTGAGATGTATGGTCAAATACAAGCTAACAGAGCTCTGTTTCAAAACTAACAAGTACTCACCAGACTCGCATTGATGTGCACCGGTATTACAAACACTTCCACCTTGTACACAACCATCGCAGGTGGATGATAAACCAGTGCCAAGAGGACCCCAATTGCAATAACCTTCAGTATTAGGGTCTACTGGACTTGTTGGTGGACTTGGAGATGTAGGAGGGGTCATCGGGGTGGGTTCTACTGGAGGTGTTGGCATGACACCTGATCCGCAGATGCTCTCATCAGCAACATGCGGGCCAGGATCAGGATTTGCAGTACTAACGGGGAGAACTGAAACTTCTGCACAGTTCCAAAACTGCTCAGGATCGCCACTTTGTGTATGATTAGAAGGAATGTTTGTAAGCACAAGATGTGTTACATCATATCAAAGATGTAAACTGACACATAAAGTAGAGTAACTTACTCCCCACGACCACCAGTAGGGTCAAGAACTTGTTGAGGAGGGTCTTGATCATCAACATTACAGTCCGCCATGGTGAATCCCCTTAGCCATCCTCGAGCGTCTAATCCAAGCCTCTCTTCGTCTTTATAACCGGGAGGAATACAACCGTTTGCCGCAATATACCTCCACTGCAACAGTACTTTATTCCCTGTGAGCCCTTCTGGAAGTTTGTAGATAAAATGATGCATTACATTGTTTGAAAAGTATCCTCTTACAGGATATACATCGTCCACTTATAATTAAAACCGAGTAGTTATTGGTGGGTTGATGAGATATAGATGTTGAGAGGAAAGATACAAAAGCATGGGATTAGCAACACAAGTTATGTCTCCACAATCCAGCTAGCGCCTCTCCCAACTTACCGGGACCTCCCCAGCATACATCTCTCACGAATGTAAGAGGATTTGAATCAAAACATTCTTGTGTTGCTACTGCAGCATCTTCATCATCTGGCATTGGACAAGCACGAACCTCAGCATGACCAGCCTGTTATGATGTATGGTGTAGAGAGGATGGAAAGTGTGAGATGACAGTATACTTCTTCAATATGCACAATTCCAAGGAAACACCAACTCACATGATTAGTAGTTAGTTCAATGCTCACGAGAATCTCTTGATTTTCAACATATGTCTGCTGCGTTATCCAAGGCATCGGGTTACCTTCGGTATCCAACCATCCATCGACAGGATTAGGGTCATATGATTGAGCCGATCCTCTTCCACATGTCTCGGTAGCAAGTTTGGCATTCAAGCAGTGAGAACAGTATTCACGAGGAGGTAGTCCAGGAGGTGAGTTCGTAGTATCATCACGTCCAGCTTCATATGCAAAGTAGTTGCGACTTCGGGGAGTTATCAGGTGACCATGCCCCGAAACGAATAGACATCTTGATATTGATAGGAGTGTCCATCCAGCAGCGAGAAGGACATATGTAGATATCATGGTACTTTGTATTGATGTTGTATCGCTGTTGATGATTAGAAGAGAAGATAGAGTTGATGGATATCGTCCGGGAGTTCCGATATTGTATGTCCGATTGTTTGTTTGTGTCACTCGAGGAGTTTTGAATTCGTAGGGTTTGGCAGGGGATGGCAATTATCCGACAGCTAATTGAAAGGTATTTGATAGGTATTATGGCACCATCCTGATTGCAAAATGCACTCCTGGCTTGCTATGTTGAGTCTAAAGTGAATCAATGAGACAGATTGGGACATTACTTTTCCTTCTCATGTTTGAAGTTTTCAATTACTCCGAAGATAGAGGGCACTGTAAAGAGTCAGTGTGTAGTGAATTACTTTAGTGGAAAGTCTTAACTAACCAATATAATTCAATGAAGTGTGCTTTGAGCAAGTACTGAAGTAATCTAATTGCTACAACACATCTCAAACAAACCAAGAGGACAAACATAAAGGTTGTCTGCCACTTGCAGATCAACAAAAGACTAATATCCGACTTATTTGTCGGAGAGGATGAAGTTTTATAACTTCTAGGAGTTGCTCAATGGTATTAAGTTAAGGACCAGATTGTTGAACGAAAGGGATGGTGCTCAAGGGCAAGCTACGAGCGATGTTGTCCGACGAAATCGAGTCGGATCTCTACCTTTGAAGGTAGAGATTCAATGCTGCTTGCAACTTTCCGTCCTTGGGTAGGTTAAGAAGAATCTCTTTCCAAGCATTATCCTTGGATGAGCGAGCCTTGCTCTTCCACCAATCATATACAAAGGGGGTGATATGAGGGAGGCTTGATTTTCCAGTCGACTCTGAGTTGGTATCATCCCTACCATCGACATCATGGAAGATGCTCAAACGCTCGGCATCATCAGTATCCATTTCATAAAGATGGCCGCATCCAGTAGTTGAAGACATACTCTTGACAAAGTTGTGCCAAAGAACAGAAGGAGACTTGTTACTCTCAGACTTGCTCTTCAAACTTGGAATGTAGGGCATGATATTGCCAGGAGGAGCTTTAGTTAACGGGGTGATACGTTCCAATCCTGACCTCTTGGGCCAAACCCACCGCTTGTGAAACTTGGACATGGCAACGAACGTCTTCTGAAGCTTCTTCATGCGTAGATAGAGCTGCCTCTTCTTGTACTCATCATTCACAGATGAGCTCTTACTTGCAAGAATGATCGAGTCAATACGGTGCTCAATAATGGCCATGATGAGGCCGTGGCTATCATCACTCTCCTCGGCAGGAAGCATTGAGACGAAGGGATCAATTTCCGGTGCACCGCAGGGGAAATCAGCAGTGGATGTACGAGATATCAAGGCGCCGTTACCATTAGGTTGTGTGCAAGACTTGATCTGAGTCTTCTTCTTCTGCTTGAGACGACGGCTGTAGGTTAAGTAAGTATTAAAGATGCAGATAAAAAGAGGTTGTTAGAGACTAGTCAGGGTATAAATATAAACAAGAGATGCTACAACAAAGACTTATAACATTCTACAATAATACCACACACTTACCTGCGTTTAATCTGAGACTGCTCGAGCTTGACAGGCTCGGCATGGTTGGCAAACTATAAATGGAGTTCATGTGTTAGTTGTAAAGATTAGGGCATTATTAAGTGGAGGATTCAGTTTCCTGCTCTACACATAAATCACATGTACAGTGAAAATGATATTGTTGCATCAGATGCTCTCTCCTCTCTTCTACAGGCTTACCATCATCAGCACCATCCATATAATTAATCGTTATCTCCTCATCTATTGCAATATCTTTATTGGCTACAATAGCAACACCCCCAATCTTATCAGTGGATGCTCTTATAGTATTTGGTTGACAACTATGATTGATTCGCGATAATTGTTCATACAGGTTAGCATGATTTGAGTCGTCATCGATGGCATTTGTTCGAAGTATACCACCTGGAGTTTTATCATTATTATCCTTTGCAAACACATCTGCTAATTCCATCCATTTGTTTTGCTTATGCTTCTCTAGTTTATCATATGCCATGATTGACTGCTCATTTAGTACACCTTCATAACATGATACTACTTCTTTTGGCCACGTACTAAAGTCGGATCTCGGAATAAATTGTCCCGTTTTCGCCATTTCCATTACTCTATTCATGTATTGTATACATTTTTGATTTGATCTGGCATCCGGCGAACCAGGAGATTTATCAACTCTAACTAATGGATATTCATGTAATATCAGTTGACTTGGCTTTAATGCTTGTGTTGCAATTACTCCCAATCCTTTGCTTGCCAACTTTGTTATCTTTATTGGATACATGTTAAGTATGGTAAGTTTGTTTGTGTACTTTACTATGTATCTTTGCAATTTGCAACAACTTGATACTACTATTTCCCCCCTGTAACTTTACAGCAAACTACTAATGAATAGTAATCACCTTCTATCACCAATAATACCAATACACTGGACTTTATTGACTATTGATCCTCTCCTACCTTCCCTTGCTTCAATACGATACATACCATAGTTGTATCGATGGAAGGGCGGGTTTTAGTTTTATATGGGTTAGTTACCTTACCTAAAGGATGGAGATCGCTACTCGCTGCTAGACAGATCCTAGTCAATGAATAACGGCTTGTTATTGTTGGTTAAGTATTGCTACTGCAGGTATATGATTAATTACAGCGTTGATTAGTATTGTATTAGATAGGATTAGTTATAAAATTTCTCATAAATATCCGCCTCTGCCGACACTATACTTATTAGAATACACATAAGACAATTTACATAAACTACCTGTTGTGTTTCGATACTAAATATTATATTATTATTGCAATGGCCACCGCCGACGATACAACGATAATAAACGCCCAATTTGCATCCTACGATGATTTCTCATCACGTATGGTTTTACTACCCTTTGATGATGAGGAGTGTGTAGGTGCCAAGGTTGGATCTCACGAAGTTGAAGTAGTAGACAATGTAGATGAAGATCCAGCTGAAACTAATGTTAATAACGATTCATGTGAGACATGCTTTATCTTTTGATAATCTTACTGATATGACTGATGAGTTGTTGACAATATCTTGATCATCATTTGAAAGTTGTTCAAAGCCCGATGGTGTTTGTAGAAATATAAAACATGGCTCAATATGATCATCTGATGATTTCTGAGGTGTTGCATCTTCTGCTTTATCATTCGCTGCCGGTAAACCCACCTCTTTCTTCTCGACAACTACTTCTGGCTTCGTAGTAATATCCACTGTCCCTATGTCTTGTTCTTCAACTTCTTTATTTCCATTTTCCTCTTCTCTATTCTGCTGTTGCATCTGTTCATCATTATTCCTGCGTTGTCTCTCATCTCTCAGTTCCTTAACTTGCTTTGCTGCATCAGCTGCGCGCGTTGCAGCCTGATATCCCCAAGTACTTAAACGACCACCCAATACAGATGCAGCTTTTTTAGCATATTCGGCAGCTTCTTCTTTATTCAAAGAAGCTAATGATGATTGTGTTGTACTTTCATTTGATTCTGTATTTGTAATACTATTATCATCTCCAAATGATTCTTCAGCCTCTAGTGGACTGTCCGAGGATTCTGAACATGATGTTGTATCTGAATTATCCAAACTTTCATTTATTGGTGGTGGTATAAATACCAAAGATAATGGGAATGATGCATCTCTGAGAAAGGATAGCAAATCAGTATATTCTATATCCTTCAAATCTGTTAAAATTGTGGCTTTTGTTGTTGTATTGATTATCTCCGTAAGAACATACCCCACCGGCACTTGTATATCAATATTGTTACTACTTTGTTCTTTTACTATTTTGACAATCATATCTTCCATGCATGCCTCACATGAATCGTTATTAACATTAGTTTCAGCTGGATCTTCATCTACATTGTCTACTACTTCAACTTCGTGAGATCCAACCTTGGCACCTACACACTCCTCATCATCAAAGGGTAGTAAAACCATACGTGATGAGAAATCATCGTAGGATGCAAATTGGGCGTTTATTATCGTTGTATCGTCGGCGGTGGCCATTGCAATAATAATATAATATTTAGTATCGAAACACAACAGGTAGTTTATGTAAATTGTCTTATGTGTATTCTAATAAGTATAGTGTCGGCAGAGGCGGATATTTATGAGAAATTTTATAACTAATCCTATCTAATACAATACTAATCAACGCTGTAATTAATCATATACCTGCAGTAGCAATACTTAACCAACAATAACAAGCCGTTATTCATTGACTAGGATCTGTCTAGCAGCGAGTAGCGATCTCCATCCTTTAGGTAAGGTAACTAACCCATATAAAACTAAAACCCGCCCTTCCATCGATACAACTATGGTATGTATCGTATTGAAGCAAGGGAAGGTAGGAGAGGATCAATAGTCAATAAAGTCCAGTGTATTGGTATTATTGGTGATAGAAGGTGATTACTATTCATTAGTAGTTTGCTGTAAAGTTACAGGGGGGAAATAGTAGTATCAAGTTGTTGCAAATTGCAAAGATACATAGTAAAGTACACAAACAAACTTACCATACTTAACATGTATCCAATAAAGATAACAAAGTTGGCAAGCAAAGGATTGGGAGTAATTGCAACACAAGCATTAAAGCCAAGTCAACTGATATTACATGAATATCCATTAGTTAGAGTTGATAAATCTCCTGGTTCGCCGGATGCCAGATCAAATCAAAAATGTATACAATACATGAATAGAGTAATGGAAATGGCGAAAACGGGACAATTTATTCCGAGATCCGACTTTAGTACGTGGCCAAAAGAAGTAGTATCATGTTATGAAGGTGTACTAAATGAGCAGTCAATCATGGCATATGATAAACTAGAGAAGCATAAGCAAAACAAATGGATGGAATTAGCAGATGTGTTTGCAAAGGATAATAATGATAAAACTCCAGGTGGTATACTTCGAACAAATGCCATCGATGACGACTCAAATCATGCTAACCTGTATGAACAATTATCGCGAATCAATCATAGTTGTCAACCAAATACTATAAGAGCATCCACTGATAAGATTGGGGGTGTTGCTATTGTAGCCAATAAAGATATTGCAATAGATGAGGAGATAACGATTAATTATATGGATGGTGCTGATGATGGCAAGCCTGTAGAAGAGAGGAGAAAGCATCTGATGCAACAATATCATTTTCACTGTACATGTGATTTATGTGTAGAGCAGGAAACTGAATCCTCCACTTAATAATGCCCTAATCTTTACAGACATGAACTCCATTTATAGTTTGCCAACCATGCCGAGCCTGTCAAGCTCGAGCAGTCTCAGATTAAACGCAGGTAAGTGTGGTGTTATGAGTCCATGTTGTTTGTGTTTATTCCTGATATGTTCTCTAACAACTTCTATTATCTGCACTTAAATACTTACTTGACCCAAGCCGTCGTCTAAAGCAGAAGAAGAAGACACAGATCAAGTCTTGCACACCACCTAATGGCAACGGTGCCTTGATCTCTCGTACATTCACCGCCGATTCCCCCTGCGGTGCCCCGGAAATTGATCCCTTCGTCTCAATGCTTCCCGCCGAGGAGAATGAGGATAGCCACGGCCTTATCATGTCCATTATTGAGCACCGTATTGACTCGATCATTCTTGCAAGTAAGAGCTCATCTGTGAATGATGAGTACAAGAAGAGGCAATTATATCTACGCATGAAGAAGTTTCAGAAGACGTTCGTTGCCATGTCCAAGTTTCACAAGCGGTGGGTTTGGCCCAAGAGGTCAGGATTGGAACGTATCACTCCGACTACTAAGGCGCCGCCTGGCAATATCATGCCCTACATTCCAAGTTTGAAGAGCAAGTCTGAGAGTATCAAATCTCCTTCTGTTCGTCTTCAACCACTGGATGCGGCCATCTTTATGAAATGGATACTGATGATAGCCAACGCTTGAGCATCTTTGATATTGATGGTAGTGACTCCGAGTCTAATGGAAAGTCAAGCCTCCCTCATATCACCCCGTTTGTGTACGATTGGTGGAATAACAAGGCTGCTTGCTCATCCAAGGATGATGCTTGGAAAGAGATTCTTCTTAACCTACCAAAAGGCGGAAAGTTGCAAGTCGCATTGAATCTCTACCTCGAGAGGAAGAGATCAGACTCGATTTCGTCTGACAACGTCGCTCGTAGCTTACTATTGAGCACCATCCCATTTGTTCAATCTGGTCCTTAACTTAATACCCAGAGTTATGAGCAACTCCTAGAAGTTATAAAACTTCATCCTCTCCGACAAATAAGTCGGATATTAGTCTTTTGTTGATCTGCAAGTGACAAACAACTTTTCTGTTTTGTCCTCTTGGTTTGTCCTGAGAGTTTTGGTTGATTTAATCAAACACACTATATTGAATTAGATTGGTTAGTTTAAGACTTTCCACTAAAGTAATTCACTATACACTGTCTCTTTACGGCAGTAAGTAGTAGGCCGTATCTTCGGAGTAATTGAAACTTCAAACATGAGAAGGAAAAGTAATGTCCCAATCTGTCTCATTGATTCACTTCAACATTTCAGCAAGCCAGATGAATTGCGGATGGTGCCATAATATCTATCATAATACCTTCAATTAGCTGTCGGATAATTGCCATCCCCTGCCAAACCCTACAAATTCAAAACTCCTCGAGTGACACAAACAAACAATCGGACATACAATATCGGAACTCCCGGACGATATCCATCAACTCTGTCTTCTCTTCTAATCATCAACAGCGATACAACATCAATACAAAGTACCATGATATCTACATATGTCCTTCTCGCTGCTGGATGGACACTCCTATCAATATCCAGATGTCTATTCGTTTCGGGGCATGGTCACCTGATAACTCCCCGAAGTCGCAACTACTTTGCATATGAAGCTGGACGTGATGATACCACTAAC
>Ga0214481_100746_pt1 | contig 15538 bp, 13 predicted proteins | sample M1_20Mar14CPVII9_4_FD_165057 | JGI IMG/M metagenome (GOLD analysis project Ga0214481, IMG submission 165057) | Marine eukaryotic communities from Monterey Bay, California, United States - M1_20Mar14CPVII9sort6BwellG10 | ecosystem: Environmental > Aquatic > Marine > Unclassified | place: USA...
ATGTCCTTCACTCTGGCATTGTTGTATGCATCCATACGGATGATTTGAACCATCCACGAACATATGTACACCTCCGACACACCTCGCTGTGCCACCACGTTCACATTGATGCGCCCAGAAAATCTCGGGCGTGCCACCACATTCACATTGTTTGTGCCACTTTGTCTTGAGAGGTTAGATTTGGATATAATCCATCTAGTTTTAATGTTTAAGGAAAAAAAAATGAAGTTAGACTAGTTTGTTTGATGTTTGTATATTTATACTTCAGTGACATGTTTTTTTTTTCAGACACTTCTCTCTTTGTTTGAGGGTTGGTAAGATTTCTTAATAAGACTTGTTCTTTTTGACTTGTAGATCCTGTAAATGATAAAGTTCTATTATCTAGGATAAATGCAGCATCATGTCTTATCTAACTTTGTTTGCACTTCTTCTTAATTTACATTATTTTCATCTCTTCTCCCAATAATTATTATCCAAGTTGAGATGATTAATTACATTCCAATTTAATCCCCTGCCCTCTTTTCCAAACTTAGCTTAATCTCCCTCCAACTATAAAGTATGTGTATTGGTATACACATACAATCTTCTCCCTCCAACCACACTTCCTCTCTGTTGTTGTGTATAATTTATAATACTAAGGAATGTCATCAACTAACCGATCAGGAACATAAACAACCATACCATCCATCTTATTATTAATTTCCACCATACTTGCCAATCGACTTTCGGGGAATATCTCATCTTTATCCCAATAAGCCTCTAACATTTTAATCTCATTAGTATGGGGTGGTTCTACCATGTCTACACCTTTATTTCCTTGAAGTAATACATGATCAAATCCACTAGTTGCACCCTCACCGTATAATGGTTCTGTCCATGTTGAGCTACGGATTTTTTCCTCCGGTGCACCAACTGATGCAGGGCCTAAATCTACACCGTTCATATCACATGCTTGGTAGAGAGATTGTCCAACCATTGCAGGGATTGTACGACGAGCACCGGATGGGTCAATAATAACAATTTTTACAATTTTGTCGTAAACTGACGGCAGACCTTCGGTGTTTGTTGAAACCGCGGGTGCTGCTGAAAATTTACGTGGTGTAGTAGTTGCTGTAAAGGCAGAAAGCCTTCTAGCCGCCGCCGGGGCGGTAGAGCGTACTAATCTGTTGAGAGAAGAGGACAACATGATGTTGTAATAATTATAATAATTATCGTACCAATGAGCTTCAAGAGCAAGAAGTAGGGTTACAGGATACCACCGCTACCCCTACTTTTTTGACTCACTCCTTTTATTTTTAGTTGCAGCAGCATAGAGCAGCATTCTAAACTGATAGAGTTTATGAGAATAGATCATCTATCAAACTTCTATCACTAACCCCCGTCTTTGTATTGTACTTCTTTGGCGCAGAAGCCGCTGCCTTCTTATTGCCATCATCTTTGCTAACAGGAACACCATGAGCAGCCGCTGCAGCTACCTCCATTGCATACGCTCGTCGTTCGGCTTCACTTGTAAATGTAGTAGGCTTTGATGTGGTCCCATCTTTCTTCTGTGCTTCTCTTCTCGCCTCATCTGCTGCTGCCTTTTCTGCTACTTTCTTCTTTCGCTCTTCTTCTAATTCTAAAGTCTCCTCCTGAACGATATCACAGGCTGTATCACCCACAAATGCAATGAGATTGAAGATCTGCGGCTCACCAGGTTCTTCAGTTGATCTTTCAAGTGCCTCTGCATGTATTCGTTTAGTTAACTCTTTCAGCCGAGCCTCGGGCAACCCCCCGCCAGTAATAGCAAGTACAGGAGGTCGATTTGGATACAATGGCGCAACATTATTATCGACATATACTTCTAGCATTAGCGGTGGCGGAGATCCATATCTATCAGGAGGTTCATATGAAGTGATTGGTAGCTTACAATCAAGTTTGTTTTCATCATCCATATCACTAAATGTTGCAGCAGCCTCATCATCTTCATCAACAAAGCCAAACATTGCTAGAAGGACTTCCTTCTCTTCTATACGACTCTGTGTAACTTCTTCTGGCACATCAGTTGATGATACTGATGCTTGATCAGCACCATTTGCATTGTACAATTGCTTTAAAGGGGAGATGCATGATTTAGTCGAAACACAGATTGCCATTGCCTCTGAAGAAGAGTATCCTCGTTGCCTTAAGAAGCGTACATTTTTGAGTGGCTCGCCTTCTCTGCCTTCCTCTTCCTGTATCCATAGTGGTCGTTTATCAGTTTGTGAATCTTCAGCTTCCTCATTAATAGTTGCAGTAGTAGTATGGTGGTCATGTATTGCAATGCCCCCCAACGATAATAGGCCTGCGTCAAGTCCAGATGACGCATCTCCTTGTCTACTAGCCTTCATTTTACTACTCTTTAAATCATCTAAAATTGGATCATAAATTGCATCATCTCCATCATTATTTTGTTGATTTCTCATACGTTTCTTCCTTTCAATTATCCGCCGTTCATTAGCCTTCATCTCTCCAAAGTAATCAACTTTAATATCAGCTGATTTCGTCTTTTCTAATTCTTTCACTCGTTGTCTATCCTTATCACATCGTGCATATCTGCACATTCTTGTATTGTGATAAGTTACCGCACCAGATTCCATATCAAATGTCTTCTTTAAATTGGAATGGGGAGTGTATACCATCTTACAAGATGCAAGTTTACATCCTGATATACTATTATTCTTACATATTTGCATCATATCATATACTGAATCTTTAGGCAAGTCATCAATTGGTATACTCGATACTTCATTCACATTTTTTAAACGAAAGTAAACATGTGCCGAAGATAGTGAATCAACATGAAACCATATATCGCCGGGCCTAGGAGGGATGAGAGGATGAGAAATAGTTTAACGTCTGATCAAATTAAATCATCAATCAAGCATCGTAAGAGGACTTACCATCCATATTTGATTAGATATTCATTCTCATGTTTATCTCTTCCGACATAACATATAATATCTTCCGATGATAACGTTATATGTGAGTGTTTGTTTAAACATTGACCACCACGTATTGTATAGTAAAATACCATGTTTATTATGGATATACCTTTGGTATGCTGTAGGTAGTCTTTACCAAACTGTAGCAGGTTGATAGCCGGTTCGTTAGGAGATAGGTTGGAGGAACTTGGGAGTTATTGCAATGTATTATTACTAATAGACTAATGCGAGATATTCACTTCACCGACACCAAAGGAAACTAGCGTTGTAAACTAACGAGATAATGGATGTAATCATAATGAAAAGTACGATATTGGCTATGATATCGTACATGTATGTAGAACATGTAACATGGCTAATGGCTGGCAAAAATTACACGCGTAAGCAATTTAAGCTTCAGTTCATTGCGAAGATGCCTTTGGTAACAATTACCGTGCAGTTACAACACTAGAGAGGTAAGTTTGATACATCCAGCGGCTGGCGACGACCTTTGTGTATTGTTGTTGTTCTTCTTTAGGTGCACGCGCGCGATGGTAGAGTAGTCCTATATTGTATTTTTCGAACTACAAATTCACATCACTCACTTATCTTTTGTATAATATCAATCTATCTTTAACCAACCAGAGAATCTATACTAATACAGACTAATACCAAATAAATAAATAAATCATGACATCAATAACATCAGCAGCGGCAATGAAATTATTAGACTTGCGTCTCAAACACGCCTCGTCAATAATATCATCGGCAATAGGCGAATACACCACAGATGGTGGCCAAGAAATTGCCTGTCTAAAAGCAGGTGGTACAATTGATTTATACCGTATAGTTATTACTCAACCACCACCCACTGAAGAGAGTGATGAAGAGGAAGAAGAGAATACAACCACATTGGAATTAATATGCCGTACTGAAACTAAATCAACCTTACGTACATTAAGTGCATTGCGTATCTCAGGATCAAAGAGGGATGTATTAGTAGTTGGTTCTGACTCTGGATGTTTTTCTATATTGGATTATGATAATGTTTCAACAAATAGTGGTAATAAGGGTGGTAATAATAATCAACCAACAATAGTAACAAGTGCAACATATGGCAAATCCGGCATTAGACGTGACACACCGGGACAATATCTCTCAACAGATCCCAAAGGCCGTGCAGTAATGATTGCATCCATTGAAAAACGCAAATTGGTATATGTAGTCCATCGTGATTCCTCAGGCAAAATAACGCTCGCTTCACCATTGGAGGCACATCGTCCACGAACAGTAGTGTTTGATATGGTAGGGATTGATAATGGATATGATAATCCAATATTCGCCTGTTTGGAAGTGCAATATGATGAATATGATGATTTATTAATTGAAGAAAAGAAGTTAAAAGAAGAGGGTGTTGTTAAAGAAGAGGATGTAACAATTGGTCAACACAACGATGGATTTACGAAACAATTGGCATATTATGAATTAGACTTGGGATTAAATCATGTCTCACGACGTTGGGCTACCACATCACATCGTACGGCATGTTGTCTAGCCGCTGTGCCAGGTGGTGCCGATGGACCCAGTGGTGTGTTGGTGGGTGGTGAGAATTATATTGAATATGTACATGAAGGTATGTCAGCACCACCATCTCAAACAAGCAAAGGAGGGAAAATGAAACCAAAACGTATGATTTGTGTTATACCCCGTCGGGAATTACATCCACAAAACAAGGGAATACTAATAACATCCATTACTGTCTTGAAACAAAAGAAGGGAAAGTTCTTTGCATTAGCACAATCCGAGTTGGGTGACGTATACAAGGTTACATTGCAATTACCCAAAGACGATAAAACTACAGTAGTAAGTATGACAGTATGTTTATTAGACACACTGCCAGTGGGTACTAGTATGAATATTAGTAAATTGGCTTTATTATTTGTATCATCTGAATTTGGTGATCATAACTTATATCAATTTGATGCTATTGATATTGAAGAGAATGCAATAAAGAGTACATCTATACAGACTATTGAAGCATTAGTATCAAGTGGTAATGAGAGTGAAGATGATTATTATTCAACAAGTGAGGTAGCAGCCAGTATTGCACCGACGTTTAAACCAACGACACTGAAGAATTTACACAAGGTGTACACCATGGATAGCTTGGCGCCGATTACTTCAGTTTTGGTGGGTGAATTGGCTGGGAATGAAGTTAGTCCACAGATATATACTTTATGTGGTCGAGGACCAATGAGTTCATTACGTGTATTACGACATGGGCTGTCAGTTACTGAATTGGCAGTGTCAGAATTACCAGGTGTACCCGGGGCGGTATTTAATGTACGTGATGATACAACGATGGGTAAGAATGGAAAGTTTCATGATCGGTACATTGTTGTTTCATTCGCAGACGCGACATTAGTGTTATCAGTGGGGGAAACTGTTGAGGAGATGGGAAAAGAGTCGGGATTTTTAACAACCGAACCAACGTTGGCATGCTCAGCCTTGGGGAGTGGTGGAGATGATGGACGAGGTGGAGGTATTGTTCAGGTATATCCCGGTGGTGTGCGTCATATCCAACGTGGATCTGTCTCACAGTGGCATGTACCTGGTATTAAGAAGATTGAATGCGCGTCTGCCAATGAATCTCAAATATTAATTGCATTGGTGGGCGGAGAGTTAATTTACTTTGAGTTGGATCCAATGTCGGGTAATCTTATGGAAGCTGCCACTCGTGATGTGGGTGCCGACGTTTGTTCATTGGATGTGGGGGCTGTACAGAAGGGGAAGAGTCGTAGTCTGTTTGCCGCGGTTGGTTGTCGTGATTCGACCGTTCGATTATTAAGTTTAGCGCCCACGAGCTTACTCGAACAGAAGAGTAGCACGGCACTAGGAACGACGAGGCCTCATTCGGTTGCATTGTCAAATGTTGAGGGTGCAGATGGTGCTAGTGATCTTTCACTAACTGTTGGATTAGACGATGGTTCTGCTTTACGAGCTGGCGTCGATCCCATCACTGGGGCCATTTCGACATCTCCCTCAAGGCGATTCTTGGGTGCAAGACCTGTTGCTGTATCTCGTATCACACTTCAAGGATCACACTCGACCTTACTCTTATCATCAAGGCCGTGGATTGGACGGTCTGGCAAGGGACGGCATGCAATGGCACCCATGAGTTATGCCCCGCTTGATCATGGATGCTCATTCTCCAACGAGGCTGTGAAAGAGGGTATCGTAGCAACATCAGGGAATACACTTCGAATCTTATCAGTTGGTGGCGAGAATGATGCTGCTGCCGTTGCCAAACTTGGATCAGAAGATGACGAGGCATTTAATTCCAATCGTATCGATCTTCGGTACACTCCCCGTCAAATGTGTTTGTTATCTGCAAGGATCTCCGAGGTTTCGCGAAAGATTGTCCTTGCGGTAGTGGAAAGTGATGCAAATGATTTCGGCGAAGAGGAAAAGAAGGCAATGGGCTTTGACGGCACTGGCAAGAACAAGGCTGGTTCTAAGAAGAAGGAGAACAAGGATGGCGACGATGCCATGGATATGGACATGGATGAAGATTCTGACGAAGAGGAGAAGAAGGATGGAGACGCTGATGAGGAAGATGACGACGACGATGAGGATGACACAAGGGTAACTCCAATTCGTGGACCCATTCCGTCAGAACAAGGGCATTGGGGATCATGTGTTCGTCTTGTTGACCCTGCAAATGCCTGCACTACACTAAGTTGTATGGAAATGAACAGGAACGAGGCAGCACTCTGCTGCGCTTCTGTTCGATTCCACTCTCGTGGAGGCGAATCTTTGCTAGCGGTTGGTACCGTCACAGGCATGACAATGCATCCGCTTAGTTACAAGGAAAGTCATGTAGTTTTATACCGTGTTGTGAATGGAGAACGTCTTCAGCTATTGCACAGAACTAAGGTTGAGGACGGTCCCGTCCTATCACTTGTGCACTTCCAAGGTAGATTACTTGTTGGTGTTGGGAAAATCGTACGTCTCTACGAAATGGGCAAGAGACAGCTGTTGAAGAAGTGCGAGCTTCGTGGATTCCCCACAATGGTCAAAACACTCCAAGCTGCCGGAGACAGAGCCTTTGTTGGAGATATGATGCAATCTGTGTCATTCATTCGATATGATTCTACACAGAACAAGCTCCTTCTTGTTGCAAAAGACCGTAGTTCACGTCCCATCACATGTCAAGAGCTACTTGATATCAATACTGTGGCCGTGGGTGATAAATTCGGTAACGTTTCCGTCTTGCGACTGCCCAAAGGAGCAGATGTTGGTGCCATTGATGTTACCGGTGCTCGAGCACTCTGGGATTCGTCACGAGAAGATGCTACTCCCAAGCTCGAAACACTCTGCACATATCACGTTGGTGAGGTTGTTACTTCAATGACCCGTGCTTCGTTAGTAGCAGGAGGTGCCGAATCACTAATTTATGTAACAGTTACTGGACGAGTTGGAGCGTTCGTACCTTTTACATCAAGGGAAGATGTTGAATTCTACTCCTCTCTTGAGGGCTACTTACGAGCAGAAGCACCCAGGCCTACTGGTCGAGATCCACAAGCTTATCGATCATATTATGCACCAATGAAACACATTGTTGATGGCGACCTTTGTGATATCTATTCTCAGTTGCCATACGAAACAAGACAAAAGATTGCAGAACAGCTAGATCGGTCTGTTGGGGAAGTAATGAAGAAGCTTGAGGATACACGCAACGCTTTACTTTAGGAGAATACAAGTTTAATGTAGCATGTAATATTAAAACCATGATTATTCTTAAATAGTTACTCTGCTAATATCTTCATTAGACTTTACCCACATCAACTATTTACTGGGCAGCGGCACAGTATCAGGCAATTCATCCGGTAAGACATTGTCAGGAACATACCTCAAATCATTCATCCTTGCAATACCATCTAAACCAGTTTCATATATTTCATGGCATTTAATCATATTCTTCATTACATTATTTCGTCGTTCCATGAGACTTTGATTATCTTTCTTAACTGCTTCCAATTCTCTCTTGAGCTGTTTAACTTTTCTTTCACTAGCTGTTTCAGTTTGTTCTTCTTCGTTATCATTAATAACTTCTTCATCTTCATCACACTTGGATTTACTATTTGTAGCGTCATTAAATAGAGGAACCACGCTATCTAGTACTTTCGCATTATCTTCAGCCTTTCTCTTTTTACTATTCTTCTCAGCTGATATTGCAGATGACAGAATAGAAAGACTAGATGACGCATATTGACCTACCGGCTGGACTTTATTAGTAGCGGCAACTCTATTGCTGCTGGTTTGCTGCTGTTGAGTGTTTGCAGCAGCAGTTCTTTGCTGTACTTGCTGTTGGATGTATTGCTGCTGTGCGTATTGTTGTTGAGTCTGTTGTGCATATTGTTGCTGTGTTGCAGTACGTTGTGGTTGCACCGGTTGTTGTTGACGTTGATATGCATTCAGGTTAGTTGGTATTACGCCTCCAACAGTAGGATAAGTGTATTGTCCGCCAGTATGAGTATTCATGATGTGTTATCTTTGACTTTGACTTTGAGTGTTGATATTTTTAATTTGATGAGGTTGGTTTATCCACAGATGACCACAGACCTTATACAAACCGAAAGAGCTTTAAAACTGAGTATTTGTATATGATATATCTAATATAATAGCAGCCTCAGAGCTTATTATGTTTAATGGTTGAATGTTGCCTTCTAAGTAACACATGGTTTTAAGTTTTATGGTATTTACTGATACTATCCTTTTTTTAAGGATACCCTCACCATGAGAGTGTAATGTAGTAGGCGTAAGCGTACTATAATTGTACAAACCTACTACGATAGCATATGAACTGGGGACGAGAATATGATATGAATGGTATACCATGGTACCACGCCCATCATTAGCAGTGCATAGACGATGTAAGAGAACTCGTCCGTCAGCAGTGCTTGTCTTTTTCGCAGCGATACTACATCTTTCTTCATCTTGCAGCTGTTACTGTTATGCTTTTCAAATACAAAATCAAGTTGCATCACATCATGCAATAAATTGTAGGAGAAGAAGACCATATAGACTGATAAACATGGCAAAACATGATAGAGAAGAAGATGGAAGTGTTTTAGGTGCTTCTCTACTATTTGCTGGGACAGGTAAGATGGTTTTCTTCTTCATATATATTATGCACCACTTTCTTATCAACTTTATATATCTCATGACTTCAATTTCATCCATCAGCTGTTGGAGCAGGTATGATTGCCTTACCTGCAGAAACAGTGGATGCTGGTTTCATTCCGTCTATATTTGGACTGTCTTTATGTTGGGTATTCACATATGTATCATCACTTGTTACCCTTGAAGCAAGCTGGTTAGCAAGCTCTACATCATCATCTGAACAAAACAATAGCGAAGGTAGCTTTCTTTCAATTGCTCGTACCTCTTTGGGAATACCGGGTGAAATCTTGACAGCATTCTTGTTCTATTTTCTATTAACTGCAATCATAGTGGCGTACATATCAGAAGGAGGTAGTTTAGTATCTGTGTCTATTAATGCATCTCCTGCAGTTGGTTTATTAGTTTTTACATCATTCTTTGCTTTATTGGGAATTAGTGGTACTTCTGCAGTTGATAATATCAACAGAGTGTTCGTATTTGGATTAGTATTGTCCTTCATCTGTCTAGTTTCATTCGGATTGCCAATGTTCAACATGAACAATCTACTTCAGCATTCTGATTTCGATATGGTTTATCCGAATGTCATTTCTATTGGAATTCTTTCATTTGGTGCTCAGAATGTCGTACCAACATTACTTGAGTACTTGAACTATGACACAATAAAAACACGACAAGCTATACTTATTGGTAGTCTTATACCATTGGTATTGTATACAATATGGGAGGGAGTATTTCTGGGAGTAATTGACTTATCCAATGCAAACGAATCAAGCAAGTTAGAGGTTATATCAGTGCTAGGGAAAAGAGGAGGACCCGTTGTGAATGATTTGGTAGAACTATTTTCCTTGTGCGCAATCTGTAGCTCGATGGCTGGTGCTTCCGTATCTCTCATCGATTTCTTTCAAGATGCAATAAGTACAACATCATCAAAGAGTGAATCGGAAGGAGTATCAGTGGAGGAATATATGTCAAGCGTTTCCAAAACTCGGCTCCTAGCCGCATTCCTAGCTCTGGCACCACCGGTTTTATTGGCTTATTCATATCCTGATATCTTTCTTATAGCGCTCGAGGAAGCTGGATTGCTGGGAGGTGTATCTTTGTATGGTATTATACCAGCAATCTGTATACTCTCTTTCAGTCGGGTCTCAACATCAGAAGAGGGGATGCCGGGGAAACTAGCTGGAGGTGATGTTACTCTGGTTGCTCTGGCTGCAATATCTGTTGCTTTGATCGTCCCTGAGGTTCGACACCTGTTGTCATGATAGACTCATGAATAAACACAACATATTATTTGAAACCTGGAGCTGGTCTTATCTCTGCTCTAATCATATCTGAAGCTCGATAACTATTGTCATTATGAATGTAAAAGCAGCAACTCTGAGCATAAGATGATTAGAATCCACTGTTTGTACTTTTGTACAGATAAGTAAGGCTAATTCTCTTATGAGCTAAGATACCACCTAAAAGCTAATAAAAAACATTAAATTGCAACTTGTATGGTATGATATTTAGTCTCATTTAATATACATGAAATAGGATTAGACATAAGGAAATATCATACTTATAGCGGCGGTATCAATGAAAACTGATTTGTGCATTGCAAGATACTAAATACAACTATAAATATCAAATAACTATCAAAATTTCAAACCCTAATATACTAAATTATTATACCATACATAATGTCCACCCTCCAAGCAACATCAGATCATTTGGTGAGGTCTACACAGACACTTCTACTAGATTCACAAATTAGAGATTGGGTTGTATTACCTCTTTTAGTAATAATGATAGCGGCTGGTCTCTTACGTGCACATGTGGGTAGATTACTTCGGCCACCACCCAAACCAATACCCTTTACTGATGCCAGGGCAAAGAGTGCTTTACTTCGGAGTTCACGATTAAGAAGTGGTGCTGGTGGATTTTTATCTAGTAGTCGATGGGAGGCACGGAGAACTGCCTGGAGTGCACGAGAAGATCAGGGAAATAATACCAAAGGATGGCTCCGTGTAGAAGCAACAAGAGCGGAGACAGATAAGAAGTTGCAAGAGGCAATAAAGGCACAGAATGGTGAAAATGATGCTGCAGATCCTATGGCTAGTGCTATCCCTGGTATGGACCCCAGTGCTATGATGGTAAGAATGTGCATTGACGTTTGTGTATGTTTGTTTGATTTATGTTATGTATCTCAATTCCTAATTGTTTTAATTGATGGATAATTAATAGGATGGAATGAAAGGAAATATGGCAGCAATGGTACAAAATATGGTCATGATGCAGGGGATATCTCATTTCTTCAGAGGGTTTGTATTAGTACGAGTGCCTTTCCCCTTAACTCGGGGTTTTAAGGGCATGTTTCAAAGGGGTCTATATGATTTAAATACATTGGATACATCATATGTTAGTTCGGTTAGTTGGTATTTCTTGGTTATGTTTGGATTACGAGCATTCTTTAGATTGGCCATGGGTGATCCTCTGCAAGAGGAAATGGAAAGTAATGAAATGCAGAAACAATTAGGTAAAGATTACGGCGGCGGAGGTCCGCCAGGTCAACAATTTGATGCTGCCAAAATGTTGAAAGCAGAAGCAGATAATCTGGAATTAATTAATGTTAGATCACGCAGATTTAAGATTGATGATGCAGAGAAGAATCTACTCGGTCGACGATATCCTAAGAAAAAGAAGAAGACTTGTCAGAGTGCCGATGTATTGTTCGGTTTATCTTCCAAGAGCAAATCTTCGAAACAAAAGAAGAGTAAACCGCTTCCACAGCTGACAAAAGAGGACTAGTATAAGTAATCAATTAACCTAATACTGTGAATGATTGATACTTTACTTCTGTATTTACAAAGCAATATCCTTCTCTCTGTCTCTCTTCTCTCGACCTCTTCGTAAGAATAAAAGGAAACCGTTTTAAATGCAATCAATGACGCTGAGATGGGGCTGATAATTGTCAATCAAATGAATCGATGACACCATTGTCTAAAGCAAAGCACAACTACAAACGATAACAAAGCTATTGATATCCTAATTCGTTGTTGCAACAGAGACCGTGCGCTCATCTAAACCAACATCTAACTACAAAATGGTAAAACCTAAAGCTAGTAGAGGACTTCGAGTTGATGGATCATCTCAATGCCCATCTACCAATGTAAAAGCGGAGAGAGATGCTCTAATGAATGAAATTGCTCAAATTGAGCAGTGGTGGCGTACTGACCGATGGAAAGGTACTACGAGGACTTTTTCAGGTGAGTATAGATAGTATGTCGTATGTATAGTATCTGAAAGATATCTAATGATGTGCACATAATCTAATGATATATGATCTTGATCTTTCAACACTGCTACACTACGACAAACACACAGCTGCTGATGTTGCATCACTACGTCCATCATCCGCTGCGCGTCCATCTGGAGCAATGTCACGAAGCTGTTCATACTCCAATGCCTCATCACGCAAACTTTACTCTCTCCTAACATCGTTACATGCATCTGGTGGATATTCACATACCTTTGGTGCATTAGATCCTGTGCAAGTTGTACAAATGGCTCCTCGTAAGTTCTTCTTTGTTGTATGTACTATTGAATTGATGTAGCTATATTTACTTAACTCTATGTGTTATCTTTCGTACATATTATGATGTGATATGACTATTTCAGACTTGAGTAGTATCTATGTGAGTGGATGGCAATGCTCAAGTACTGCAAGTAGTACAAATGAACCAGGACCAGACTTTGCAGATTATCCCATGGATACTGTACCAAAGAAGTGTAAGTGTATGTTGCTTTGTTTGGTATGGTATATTGATCTGTATGTTTATGTATACTTTACACATATAATATCATATTATGTACGGAGTCTAACAATCAAATCTCCTACAAATCAATATAGGTGATCAACTAGTGCGTGCTCAACTTCATCATGATCGTCGTCAGAACGAAGAACGAGCCTCTGCCATTCTCTCAGGTCAAAATCCAGGACCTAAAGTTGATTATCTTACCCCTGTCGTTGCTGACGGGGACACTGGACACGGTGGACTCTCAGCTGTTATGAAACTAGTCAAGCTCTTTGTGGAGGCAGGTGCTGCTGGAGTACACTTTGAAGATCAAAAGCCAGGAACAAAGAAATGTGGGCACATGGGAGGAAAAGTCTTGGTTGCTACACAGGAGCATGCAGATCGATTGATAGCAGCACGATTGGCTGCCGATGTACTTGGCGTTGAGTTAGTTATCGTTGCAAGAACTGATGCCGAGGCAGCTACATTGTTAGACTCGAACTGTGATGGTAGAGATCATCCTTTCATTTTGGGAGCCACCGTACCTGGATCTATCTCACTGAAGGAGGCAGTTGCCAATGCGGTAGCATCTGGTGGAGGAGATGCAGCAAGTATCGAGCAAGAATGGACTGCCAAAGCTCGGCTGATGACATTTGGAGAGGCAGTACTTGATAAGATTCGATCTCTGCGTATCAGCGAAGGACAAAAGCGTAACATGGCCAGGAAGTGGGAAGCAAGCGATCCTAATGGCTTGAGTAATGCCGAGGCAAATCGTGTCGCCGACTCAATCTTTGGCAAGAAGAATTCAATCTACTTTGACTGGGAAGCTTGTCGTGTTCGTGAAGGATACTATCGTATCAAGCCTGGCATCGACTATTGTATTCGTCGTGCTCGTGCATATGCTCCTCATGCAGACTTGATATGGATGGAGACTGGCAAGCCTGGTATTCCAGATGCACGCAAGTTTTCTCGTGGTGTAAAGAGTGTATTCCCAAATCAAATGCTTGCCTACAATCTCAGTCCTTCCTTCAATTGGGACGCCAGTGGTATGTCAGATCAAGAGTTGGCTCGCTTCAACGATGACTTGGGAAAGCTGGGATATGCTTGGCAATTCATCACACTAGCAGGGTTTCATTCCAATGGTCTTATCGTGACAAAGCTTGCTCGTTCTTTTGGTGATCAAGGTATGCTTGCATATGTACGAGATATTCAAAGACAAGAGAAGGTAGAAGAAGTGGAGCTTTTGAAACATCAAAAGTGGAGTGGAGCCGAGCTTGTCGATCGGTAAGTCATGTTATTTGTTAGTCGATATAGAGTGTCGTTGTTGTTTCGTCTGTTCTGTGTACATCTTATGCATACTTTCTCTCAATTGCACCAAATCTCCAACTTTCAATATACTCTTAGTATGGTAAATGTAGCCAGTGGAGGTCAATCATCTACTGCCGCTATGGGAGCTGGTGTGACCGAGGATCAGTTTTCAAAGCATTGAGTTGGTAACGTAGTGTAGTTCTGGTACTATGCTTTGTGAACATATCTGGTGGTGGTGTACAATATTATGTCTTGAAGATGATGATCTGTAGATGCTTCTTCTTAAATTAGATGAGATTGCTAATACTATGCGGGGTAGGCTACAAGTATACAATAAAGCTACTAATAATTGAGACAGATAGATTCACACACGTACAAACTCGTGTGAAAAGAAAGAAAGGTATATGCTAATTTAGTATGTATTTTGTCTCAGCTCCCAAGAAGCACGCAAGAAGACTGGTCTGTCCGTCGCTTATTGAAGTGTATCTTTTGAGTTGAGTCCATGACAGCCTTACTTGACGCATTGTGAAAAGATGTGATGTCAACCATCTGCTCTGATTCATAATTCTTTTTTTTTTCCAAGTCATTGCAAAGAATATACTATATAGAGCTCATATATAATATCAGGTGGCTATACTTTACAATGGCGGCAGACCATAGGAGGTCGAAGGTCGATGCACTGCTCGAGCAGGAGACTCGTCAACAGTTGAATCCTTCTAGCTGCTCGACGACACGTCTCAATTCAGCATGGCGTCATAAGGTTGTTCATTGGTATTTCAAATTGGTAGGAGCATTGCACCGTCAGAATACTACTGCTTCCTCCAATAATGGTACATCAAGGACTAGTAGTAATCCATTCAACAGAACAACGGTGCATATATCTGCATATCTGTTGGACAATTATCTCATGTCGTTGCCTCAAGAACAAGCTATGCGTTATCGACACAACCGTCCAGCCTATCAACTACTTGCAACTACCTGTCTATTGCTCGGTATTCGCATTGCAAAGCATGATGCTATCAAGTCATCATTATCGAGTGCACAAGATGTGAACGAGCCGCCAGCTGAGCAGAGTTGTGGGATGAAGCGAGCCAAAAAGTGTACAAACATGTCACTCATGTCGGCATCATCTACTGATAGTGGCCCATCATCATCTCCTCCAAGTCCTCCTAGTATTGCAATTCCAAATGCAACTACCATTCTAAGCATGAGTGCAGCTCCTACCAATTTGAAATACCAATGAACAACCTTATGACGCCATGCTGAATTGAGACGTGTCGTCGAGCAGCTAGAAGGATTCAACTGTTGACGAGTCTCCTGCTCGAG
>Ga0214481_100747_pt1 | contig 15535 bp, 8 predicted proteins | sample M1_20Mar14CPVII9_4_FD_165057 | JGI IMG/M metagenome (GOLD analysis project Ga0214481, IMG submission 165057) | Marine eukaryotic communities from Monterey Bay, California, United States - M1_20Mar14CPVII9sort6BwellG10 | ecosystem: Environmental > Aquatic > Marine > Unclassified | place: USA...
GCAGTAGTAGCTGTAAATGTTTCAAACAAGGCAGGACCCGATGGAGCTCACTCTGTGTTACTCTTTCATCAAGGTCCTAATGCAGGGAAGAAGGGTAATCCGATTAAGGCATTGATTGACTTTGACAAGGTCTATGTATCATCAGGTGATTCCCAGACTATCCATTTTAACATTAAGAGATGGATTGAATCAGAAGAAAAAGGAACGCACACATTCATGGTAGGCCCAAGTGATGAATCTATTTTGCAAATAACAGTACCTATGTAAGTTTTAGTTTACAAGACTCTTAGTAGCCCAATCACATTCAGTTCTTTTCGTCTCCTGAGGTATCGGCGGATTTGAATGCCTCTAAAACATGTTCTGGCCTAGAACAACCGACTACTACACCACGTTTGTCTTTCAAGAGACTCTTTAATGCAAACTCTTGCAATGTTACGTCATCGGGTATATTATATCCGCCGTTAAAGTCGAAACCAAATCGTTTCCATATCACCTCAATGGCTTTCTCTTGGCCTACATCTCTAGCATTATCATCTTCCTTCTTATCATCTAATGCTGCTGAATCGACGTTCTTATGCCCAGCTAATACCAAATCTCTTGTCCATCTGGCCACAACCATCCTCACTGCCATGCCATGCACCTTAAAGAATAGCTGAAGCAGGGTAGACGACTCCTCATCCAACTCCTCAAATGAGCCGTACATTAGTGGCACTGCAACTTTGACTAAGTATTCTTCATAAGCTGCAAATGACTTCATTGTGTCCAGACTGGCATCTAAATCATGAATCAGATCCCTAAGGAGCTTACATGCATCCAATGTTTCCTTCTCTTCCACCGTCAACTCTCGTTCTCGAGAAGCTTCAAGGATCTCATCAGCATCAAATCGAGACAAGGCTGCGTTGAGGATTGGTTGGTATGCAGCAGGTCGTAATCCATATAGAGTGTAATGATCATTAGTCCAAATAAGAGAGCCGTCATCTCTTTCAATCTGACAGTCTAAAAGTCTGATTGGGTGTGTTGCATCAATATACTTTCCATCAGTAGTACTACTACTATTTGAATCATCATTTTTCTCTCCATTTAGAAACAATGGAGGGGTTGATGACAATGTAGATTCACCATTTTCAGCCAGGCCAGGTGTAGAGCTCGGCGAGAAGCCCGTGCCTCCAAAGGGATAGGCAGTCAATGGTCGTGTTACATTCACATCCAGATTCTTTGGAAGCAAGTTCCGCAGCTTTCTCAACTTTTGCTTTTGTATGACTTTGGGGTCAGACTCGTCGTCGGTAAATGATGGCAGACCCTCTTCCGAGGGTGAATTACTTTCTCCGTCGCCGCCAAAGAAGGAGGATGTCTCATTTGCAACCGATAATCCCCGTGTTTCTAAGATATTACCTGGTAAACGAATAACTCTCAAAGATGACCTGCCTTTAACATCATCTCCATGGACTTCTAAATAAGCATCAACGGCACATTCTAGGACATCTCTCCAGTCAAAATACATATCATGTGATTCAGGCAAACTTAAGCCATTAGAGTCTACTCCATATCCATCAATCAAGCCTTCTTTGACTGCACTTTCATGTCCCACGAAAGCTGATGTCATGCATTGTTTCATATATGCATGTGCCTGAGAAGCAAGTGTAGATCCATCATTCAATTGATGATTCGATAAAAGATACGCTGCCATTTGTGTCTCTGGATTATGTGCTAATGATATCAGCTCAAACTTCTTCTTAGATGCATCACTGCTGCTCTCAGTATTGAGCTTGTATTGTTGTACCAACGGAGATGTCCGTAATGAATGCAATACATACTCTTTACTTAAATTGTGTACCAATACTACAGCTGATTGAGCTTCTTCTTCATCAGATGTATCTTCATTATCTTGAGTTGTTGTTGTCTCCTTGCCTGCAAATAACATACCGACACGTGCATCACCAGTGAACTTTCCCTCTCTTTCTTGACAATCGTTAATATCAGCATTATCCATTGCATCATGTACTTCCTCGTCTGACAATACAACTGCAGATCTATATCCCAATCTACTAGCAATTGTAACGACAGTATCATCATTATCATTCAATACATGATTAGCCTCATTATCATCTTCTTCCAATAATGCATTCCAAGCTTGATCAAGTGATTTTGCTAATTGTACTTCTGATTGACGATTGGCATTCCAACAGGTTATACTATTAGCATTTGATGGTGGTAATACTTTATTACTTTCAATTGTTGGTGGTGAAGGTGTATCAAATTTAGTAACTCCGCCCCTTAATGCTGTTAGCATTATTGTTGCTTGGGTGTCTAATTCCGTATCACCCACGAGCTGTTGTTTGGATTCTGTATTGTTGTCTGGTGGATCGAAGGGTAATGTATTGGATAAAGAGGCAAATCCAATATGAAGTTTATCTCTTTGATGTGTATTCTTTACATCATTATATGAAGTGGATGTTGATGCAAACTGTCGAAAGGTAGGATATCGACAAAGAGATGAACGCACTACGGTATATCTACTGTTTTTCACTGCAATCATCCGACATCCTATGCGGTTCAGTAATAACATCTCTGTTGATCTATCAATCTCTGTTGATTCTTTTTTTTGCGTATCTGTGTTTCTAGTAGATTTATGATTATTCTTGGATGATTCTCACAGTGGAACCCAGACTATAACAAACCAATTGCTAGATTCTTGGCGGTATATCAATATGAATTACAAGAGTATTTCAATACATACAAACACTGCAAACATCAATCACAATGATAAGTAACAAATCACACTCTCATAAAAGGATACCGGATATGATTGGCATGCAGTAGTCTAAAGCTGGCTAAGCTTTTTCATGTGAACTGTGATGAGAGGATGGAGTTTATAGTCTTTATTCAGATTGAATAATTCTAGGTATATATGTTTGTGTCCCCAGAGTTGTTGCCCGACATAACTGTGAATTTAGAGTTAAAGGCTTTGCTTATGAACTTCTTTTGAGTTCAACCTTATACTTCACAAAATAGTATCCCCACTCCCCTACATATATACATCAATATTCCTTCTTTCTTTTATTTACATCATATCAAAATCATCCAATTTATCATTATACTTCTGTACAGTCCGTTTAACCTTACTATCATCAACCCATGTTATAAAATCTTCCATATTCCTAGAAACACAGAATGCTGAATCAGTAATAACATTCGGACCAACACGTACCTGTCCCTGTTCGATAAATGTTATTGCCATTTTAGGTGATTGTGCCATTTTCATACGTACCATTATTATTGGTAGTCTTCTTCTACATAATGCACTTACTGTTATTTCCTCTGCCTTTTTTAATGATTTTGTACTACTTAATATACCCATATTATATAACTTATCTAATAATTGATCAGTCATTGCTATACGAAAACTATCATTCGATGGTAATGATTTTAATTTGTTTGTGAGTTTGGTGACCTGACCACAGATGTGTTGATAGGCTGTATAATCTTCACGATTTTGGATATGATATCGTCGTAATATTTTGGCTATGCGGATGTTGTCGTCTCCCTTCCATTGGTAGAGTGACACTTTACGGAGAAGTTTCTGTTCATGATGTTTTAGTTGACGCATGATTAATATATGATGTGTATAGTATAGCCTTAAGTTGAAAGGTTTGCAATTGCAGTGTAATTTTGATGTTGCGAGTCAATGATGTGTGTGTTAGCTCACTTATGGTCTAGAAACCGTACTCCCAGCTTGAGCTGGCACTTAACTACAAGCTATATCAAACTCTACTAAAGAAGGGAAGACCGCAAATGGTAGGTGTATTGATGCCGCTAGTACAAAGCTTCTGAATTTGCTTGGTTTTGCAGAATTGCGGCCCATACTTAGCCCACTAACAAACGTACGGAACCTAGCCTTTAATACAAACTTCATTATGTTCATTATTGGCCAATAAATTGCAATGCATAGACGCCCAAAGAGTACCATGATATACACTACAACCACCTCTATACTATTACTTTCCACTGTTGCTAATACTGTCTCAATTGCGGCGGCAGTAGGCGACCAACAACAGTATCAAAACAGAAGACAAAGTAAGTTGCCCCAACACAGAATTATTAGTACGAAACGTGTAGTTCCTTACCCAGTTAATCATCCATTGGGACGTCATTTACGCGAGGATTATGATGATATATTAGACGATGAATATTATAGTAGTGGTGGTAATAATATAGTGGGAGGTGATGGTAGCAGATATAGACAGCAACAAATAAGAGAACAACAAACACCAATTAATAATAGGTTCTTAAGATTTTTCAGTGCACCCTCCTCTACTAAACTAAACCGTAAGAGAAGGAGAGATACATCCAATAGTAGAATAGAATCAACGTCTATACAACAAGGTACCTATATGGAACCATCTACAAAAAACGATCAAGATACCACAATCATTCAATATTATACAATAACCGGCACAACACTAAGTAATTCTGCTACACAAACACATTTAGATCATATAACTAAAGCAGATCAAACTAAGTATAATGATGAAGATTATAAAGATGGTATACCGTATAAAGTATTACAACCACATAAGTGGAGAGCAAGTTATGCAGAGGAAAAGAATGAAGATGGAAATGATGAAAATTTGGAAGATTTATTGTTAAATAATGATAAAGAACCTTCGTTATATCCACCTCTTCCAACAGATGATATGCAGGAGATACCAATACAAGCAGACTCACTACATCAAACTGATAAACAATCATCTATATATCAACCAATTAGAATACGTGCAATACTAACCACAGACAAATCATCGGGAGCACAATATCTAACTAATATACAACGACAAATATTATTGGAGGATATTATTAATCCTGCATTGTTTAGTTGGAGTTCTGCATTGCATATTATACCTGTTGGTGGAGATAGAGGTAGAAGACGTGCTACGGATGATACTGAAGAGGGTGTAAATGAGGATGTAAATGCGGAGGGTAAAAATGAAGACGAGAGTCAACACTCCAATCTTATCATAGATCGTTCACAACTCTACGACTCTCAATCCTGTGGTCCTGGTTTAGATTCAGGCTTGCCATCGGTCAAGATACCAAATGAACACATGACTATAGGAATAGAAGATACTGATACAGTTATATATGTCAGTATCTCATTCACTAATGAACAAGAGTCTACAGTGGTTAAAGAGCCACCTACAGTTAGAGGTGAATATGAAGGGAGTTGGGAATCATTAGAGCAAGAAGAAGAGTTCGGTACTTTATATCATTTGCATAATGGTGTCACAGGTCCCGAATATAGAGGTAGAACACGACGAAGGGGTGGCGACAATGAGACTATCTCATCATCAGATGAGTTCGAGAACAACAATACCGAATATCCATCCATGTCTCCTTCATACTCGCCCAGTTCACCACCTTCCGAATCTGAACCATTGATTGAGTCACGTCCAACATGTACAGGATCATACCTTGCCACATCGACCTACTGCAATACAGATCAATACGATAGACCAATAGCAGGCATGTTACACATTTGTATACCCTCAAACAATGTAAATAACTTTTTCCATGATGCAAATCATATCAAACGGAATATTGTCACGGTACAACATGAACTAGGGCATATATTGGGTATGAATATTGATTCATTGGGTAAATTCCGTAATCCTGATACTGGATTGCCATTGACGGAGAGAGATGAGGAGGGTAATGTACCGATTACAGAGGGTGTCGAGTGTACAGGAACTGTCTCCACTTCATCGCCAGCATCTAATTTGCTGGCCTCGCTGGGCAGTAATTCAGTACAACCGAGATTGCAAGCCAACATACCGATACCATCCACAGACATATTAAAGTTCACGACAGTTCGAGGCGGTGTACGGGTAGCAACAATAGTCACACCGACCGTCCAAAGAATTGTTCGGAATATGTTCAATTGTCGTACACTAAAGGGTGCTGAGTTGGAGTCTGGTGTTAGTCAACTATTTGGTATAACGGATGTCGATGATTCGTCTGCTGGTAATATCACACTATCGGCAGGAGAATGTATAGGAGACCACTGGTCACGACGTCTCTTCCGAACCGACCTTATGAATTCAATCGTCGATGAGGTACTGTACACATTACACATTTCATCCTTAACACTAGCCTATATGGTTGATACAGGATGGTACAAAGTCAATACTAACCGCATAGCTAGTCCAAGTATATGGGGAAGAAATGCCGGGTGTAACTTTGTCAACAAGAAGTGTCTCACAGGAAGAGGACAAGTAACGGCGAGCAATAATCCCTTCTTTTGCAATAACTTTTTAGAGCAAGTTGTCGAACCTGTCGAGGATGAAAAAGAGAATCCGAAGAAGTTGGATTACTATAAGAAGGAAGAGGAGGTAGAGGAGGAGGAAGAAGCCCAAATTCACGGATGTAGCTTAGATTCATCTCGTAAGGCGACTTGCTCTCTCGTCGAGTACGATTCGACCATTATTCCGGATGAGTACAACTACTTTCAAGGAGATAAGAATCTTGATCATACATATTCTTATGGTGGTAGTGATCCAACCCTCGACTACTGCCCCGTCTTTGAAGGATATGTCAACGGGAAGTGCACTGACGAAGAATCTCAAGAGTTGATGGAAGTTAGCGACAGTCTTGAGGTATTTGGTGAAGATAACTCACGTTGCGTCATGGGCCACGTTGATAGGAAACGCACAGCATTATGTCTTCCGATAGCCTGCGCTATTCAAGAACAAAGTTTACTTGTGAAGGTAGATGGATATTGGAAGCCTTGTTCATATGCAGGACAAGTCATATCAGTGTGGTGGAATCCAAATGATTATGTTGTATGTCCTGATCCATCACGAATGTGTCCTACATTCTTCTGCCCTAATGATTGTTTTGGAGAGGGTGGTAACTGCGATTACCAAACTGGACAGTGTATGTGTGAGGCTGCATCAAGTGTCAATTCTACATTCTCTCCGTTTTATACATATCAACGTTTCGTGCCCTGTTCTCCGCCGACTTTGGAGGAGCATATTTCACATCATCACCTTGATGGGATATCTTTCAATGGGACACATCATGCTGTAGAACGAGTAGATTTTGAGCTACCCGAGTACTATGTGCTGAACAAGACTATGTTAGTCGACGATCCGCGAAAGTTTGATGACAAGGTGTCTCGGATGTTTGCACAGTTGAGTGCTGGTGAAGTCTTCGGATTAGTTGCCTCGTTTATGTTCTGTGCCATCTTCTTATACATTGTATGGTCTCAATTATTAAAGTGCCACAAGAGGAGAGTTCTTCTCACATCTCTTTCAAGAGCTCGTTCTTCCGTGTCGGGAACTTCGTTGTCTGGTCTGCTTCGTATTACAAGTACTGCATCCCTCAACACTATTGACGAAAACGGTGAAAATGGTGGTGATAATATGGACTCACCGCCTCGAAGAAATCGAGGAGATAACCCTCAGAAAGGTAAAATGGTGGCGTCGCTTCTAGTTCAAATGAGGACTCAAGAGGAACAGCAACGCCGACTTGAATTAGGTGGTCTCACTGGTACCTCGTCAAATGATGAATCGGAGTTGAAAAGGAAGGGTACAATCGCTGACTTACCCCCATCAAGTGAAGTTACGCTTGTCAATCGTTCAGAACTTCCGCCTCTACCGGATGGAGGAAGAGTCTTGGCTGTTGTGGGTGCTCATATTGTGGAAGATGAAGGGAACAGACATGGTTCAGTCACCTCTGCAACACATACGTCAAGAAGTTTAGAAATGTCAGAGTTCCAATCTCCACTCTTTCATGATGAGAGTGGAGGTAACAGTTTGAGGATGAGGCGTCACATGGAGTGATAGCGTCATCCTCAAACCTCCACTGTACTTATGTATCATAGATAGATGTATGTGTTGTGTATAATATATGTAAAATTGAATATGAAGTAACTACTTCTCTACTAGTATAGAATATATAGCCTTAGCCGTAGCACCAATCTTTTCTAGCGTACTAATCTTCACTCTTTCTCCCTCTGCATTCAAATTATCATAATCCAAATCATGTAACTTGACAAGATATCTGCGATAAAGCTCGACAATAATTTGTACAAACAATGGTCCTAAACTGGGTAATGTATTCTTACCGATCTCAGCTTCTTTCAGTAGTGCATGTGCTCTATCGGCGACTCGTTGTACAACTCTACAATACCCATCTGATGATTTGAGGTTCAATATGTCATCATTTGACACACCCTCTAGCTGCAGCAAATCTTGTGGAAGATATACTCTTCCATTTCCAAGTTGTGCATCAGGTTTTGCATCTCTTAATATATTGATCAATTGAATGCTCTTGCCCAATGCAATGGCAGGCTCTCTAGACTTTTCAATATCGGCATTCAGAAGTGGTAGTAGCATACAGCCAACTGTCCCGGCTACTTGATAACAGTATACTTCTAGCTCTTCCATGTTTTGTATAGTTCTAATCCCATCACAAGTATCTGATTTCATACCGGTTATCATATCTTGGAAAGGTTGTTCATCTAAAGTGCCTACATTCCTTTGCAGACACTGTGTTAAAGCTGCATCCATTGCATCTACAGGCTCCCCCCTTGACAGTTTATCAAATCTATCCTCCCATTCTATCAATTGTTGTTGTATAGTTGATGTGTCGGAATCAACATCGTCAGTGATCTCGTCTAGTCGTCTACACCAAGCATATAAAGCTGATGCATCTTTAGATGTTGTTGGTGGTAAAAGTCGAGATGCATATAATAGTATAGGATCATGCTTTTTCATTAATTCTGTTATATCATTTGATATTTGCTCATCAGTAACTTGACTGGTATATAATTTTGACATTTTTCTTCTGCTTGACATTTTGTGATTTCTATATCCATTTGCAACATTATTGTTTGTGAAAGCAGATGCTAGACGACCACCACTATCAGATAGTAGGAGAAGAACAGTTATCAGATGAGCAATGCAATTCATGTTATGATATCATAGACGTCAAACAGTTGAGTTGATCAATGCCTCAATGAATCAATGCAAAGTTGCTAAAAAGATACGGTATCCTCTGCAAGAATGCAAGTACTAAGCCTTAATTTATGACAATTGTAATGGAAGTCAGATCAGATAGGCCAAGATAATGAGCAATAACGACACAAAGAAGCGTAGGGTTGACAGTGGTATACCCGCCGGCGGAAAGAGTGACGACGGTTGTATACAAGATGAGTTAAGAGATATCAAATCAATGATGCAAGAATTAATAAATCAAAATCGTATACAAACAACTACAATACAAACTATGCAAAAGGATATTACACGGCTGACACAGAAATGTGATAAGATGGAAAGGGATAATGATAGATTAGAGCTCACTGTGAATAGGATGGAGGATACGCTGGAAGATTCACAGAGATATGTGGATGAAAAACTAAAATATCAAGATAAATTATTGCAAAACCAAGGATGGGAATATTCAGCTCCTCGTCCATCCGATGAATATTGGGTAGACGTTGAGGGAAGTCATGTAGTTGAAAGTTTCCTTAAACAAATCAAGCAACGTACAATGGAAATGAGGTATGATAATAATGGAGATGGGCATATTAAGATCGATGCTAGTATTCTATATGGTACAGATCTTATGCCTCACTGGATGGAGTTTGCTAAAGCATTAGAACAGTACAGTTTCTTTCTAAATCATTCGGTGCATAAGAAGGATAACTCAGAACTACATTTAGATGGCATGGATCTACCACCTGATGTTGTTTACATGCTATCGAATGCTCTTGAGTCTACCCATTTTAAACATTTCGTTTTGAAGGATAATAACTTTGGTCAGAATGGCATTGACTTTGCTTTGAAATATTTGAAGACAAACATTGTTATGGAAGAGTTTACTCTGATAAATAATACCATCAACAATATGGATGATATCGATAAACTGTGTCAAATAGTAGAAACACATCCTTCAATTGAAAATATACAGCTTCCTGGATGCAAAGGCGAAGACATTAATGGATATGAAATGCTAACAAGGATCGTGACCGCTGGTAAAAACAAATTGAAGCTTATAAATCTGGCGGGCAATAACATCCTTACAGAAGGAGGAACCTCCACCTACATATCCGACTTTTTGGCAACAAATCCTATTATACATACTCTTTTACTGGAAAAGAACCAACTCAATGATCATGATGCAATTGGTATTGCAAGTGCATTGGAAAACAACACGAACTTACGCTTCTTGGATTTAACCAATAACAACATAACAAAAATAGGATGGAAGGCATTACGGAAGGCAGAGTTAGATGATACGAGTTTGAATGCTGCCGCCGCCGACTCTAATCACACATGCGTCATTAGGTATCCACCGGAAGGTAGTGATGCGATAGAGGGTCGGAATATTCGTGAGATGAATGGGGACGGCAACTGTGGAACTACATTTAGTGCAAAGCATGTGAGGCAGAAGAAGATATATTCAGTCCTCTCGTCAAGAAACAGAGACTGCTCTAATGTGAAACATTTTGAGGATATCCCTGTGGAGATTCTACCTGATATGTTAGACTCTGTTCAGAGTTATTCCAATTACTATGTTCCTCCGACTGAAGAGGATACGAAATACACCCCACCCCAAAATGATAATCATGTCAACCCGTTATCAATTGTGTATGAGGTATGTCGACATTGGGAGGTATCACTTGCTACTTTTGAAGCACTAAGCTCATGTGGTTAGTCATAAGTCATAAAGGAGAAAGTACTTCTATTTACTGCCGTCGACATACTATTTACGATAACACTCACTCTATCGTATCTACTTCCCCATCCAACCCTTTACTTCCACGTGGCATATTTCAACTGGTGGTGGCTCGGCGATACTGGTACAGAAAAACGCTGAGGGCTGAATGAATATGAATAACTTTATCGTGTCTATAACTGCGGCTAATACTCTACTGTTTATGCTCTGTATTACTTATTAGACAGTGATTGAGAACCTTTTTACATGTGTTGGTTAGGGATGTCGGTTTGGATATCCAGCTGAATCTACGAGTTACAAATCTGCATAAGATATACCCAACGCATTTGCAATGAAAAAATGATCATATCAACTAAATCAATACTACATGGAAAGATGAAGTATACAATAAGAAAGATATTGTTGTTATTCTTCATCTCCATTATATCTATAGTATTGGCAAGGTCGACTACATCATCCTACTCATCATCTACACGAGGCGGTGTAGCGGCTATCGCTGAACAAAAAATTAAGAGTTGGCAACAATATCAACATTATAAGTCATTAGCACAAAAGATACGGCATGATGAAAAAGGCAAGTTACAACTATACAAGGACAGTTATAGAGAATATCAAAGGGGAAGATTGCAACAAACTCCATCAATCGATAATATAAAATACATATCATATGATCATCATAAATCAACGGATATTAAAAACTACAATAGAATAAAATCTGAAATAGAACAACAATCGACAATCTATGCAACTATAGAACGAAGTTTAAAAGAAAAGTATTATATACAATGGCAATTAGAGCAAGTTAAATTACAACAACAGCAGCAAGATATAGGATCAAGACTATTTCCATTGCAATCTACTACACAAACTACAACAAACTCTGATCAATATCCACATTATATACACAAAAGTCTACATACAAACAACGACAATACCAAACACCATAGAAAGCTAGAAGATGCATTCGATAACGCATACAATACCAACCGACCAGGCTCAACCTACGGAACAAACATGTTCTGTGGTCAAACATGGGCCGAAGCCTCCACCTCATGCGAGACACGTCAAAATTGCCCAAGTGGTCAATCCTCTGAATGTATAATGCCAGGTCATGAATGTTGGGCTTTCACAGAATGTGATACACGATATGGACATGGTGAACAGTTTAGTGAATTTCATAATGTCGTAGGTGGTAGTAATTTAGAGGCTAGTGGTATTGGAGCCTCGACATCTGGCGGGTATGTCGATTTAACTACCACATCAGTAGATAAGACAGATCATTACTTTTGTGGCAAGTCATATGATGATGCTATATCCAAATGTGCATCACATTGTCCTACCGGGAATTTGAATGATTGTCCGTCTGGTGAAATTTGTTTCTTCAATACACCGTGTGATGCACGAATGATGACTCGAGCGCCAAGTCCACCTAGTCCAAGCTTTAGTCCGACTACACCTGCACCTGTTGTTCACGAGAATAAATTGAATAAATACTTTTGTGGTTATGATTGGGATGATGCACAGGAACGGTAAGTAGATGAAAGAGAGATGGAGATATTGATCTATGCTTGCTTTGTATATATGTTATCTAACTCTTATATTTGAATTGCAAACTTTAAAAGATGTGAGATATGGTGTCCATCGGGAAGTGATGATGACTGTCCTGATGATCATCTATGCTTTGCATTCTCAAAGTGTCATGCTGGAGATATGAATTCACAAACATTGGCACAGATTGAGAAACAGAAGGAGGAAGATTATGCTCATCTAATTGGCAATACTGGCAGTAGTGGAGATGCAGCAAACTCATTTGCAACCACAGATAGTAATCCTATACCACGAATAACGGCGGCACCAATCCCTGTAGATCAAGTACCTGGATATTATGATGTCATGTTGGGTGGAAGTACAAGACCTACGCGTATGCCAACGAAAAGACCGACGAATAAACCTGTAATTAGTGATGAGCAAGCCATGCATCGGTATTCATTCTGTGGTGCATATTGGGCAGACGTGAGTATAGAAATCTATCTTATGCATGATCCATTCGTTTTAGTTGCTCAATTTTCACTAACTCATACTCGCACTCATAGGCAAGAGATAATTGTCAAATCAAACAACACTGTGAAGATGATCGAGATTGTCCAAGTGCTGAATTCTGTTGGACACAAACTCCATGTGATTACTACGCCACATATCCTCCAACAACTGCTCCTCCTTCTGAATCTCCTACATTTAAACCTACAACGCCTGTGCCAACAAAGAAGCCAACTAATAGGTGAGTATTCTAACATTACAAAAGTGTATTGATTGGTTATCATTTTGTGTTCAAATCTCACAAAACTTCTCCTCATATCATATAAAGTCCTATTGGAACTACACCGACTAAATCACCCACACCAGAACCGTAAGTTGCTTTCATTTCTTTATTCGTCATCACAACGTACTAGAACCTTACACTCACTATTGTTCCTCCTCCTCATAGAACGGTGACACCGAGTTGGACACCTACATTGATTCCTACTGAATCGCCAACGATTACACCCAGGCCGACTGATAAGCCAACTTATGATAAGGATGATCCATCATTAACCTTCTTCTGTGGATTCTCGTGGGCACAAGCAGACGAGTCTTGTGGAATGAGATGTCCTAGCGGCAACTCTCAAGACTGCCCAGCGTAAGTATAGTATGAAATGTGTTATTCTCATCAAAAATCACACTCACTAATACAAACATTACCACAAACAACACTAATAGTGAGCTTGAATGTTGGGCATTTACATCTTGCAAGGAAGAGAAGGGGATTGTAACTTCACCGCCCACAGTGTTTACGCCACCGACTCCTGTACCGATTACAATCTACGTTCCTGGTTTTAATGGAAATCAAGTGCCCGTCTTTGGTGGTACTGATTGGTCACAACTTCAACCAACTATTAGTCCAGCGCCGACGATTAGTATACCCCCTTCCGAGGCACCAACATTTCCATCGGGTGTTATTGCAAAGCAGACAATGGCTACATACTTCTGCGGAAAGGATTGGAATGATGTCGAGACGAATTGTCATCAGGCATGTCCAAGTGGCGAAAACATTGAGTGTGAGAACCCAGAACACTCTTGTTGGGCTTTTGTTCATGCATGTAAGGCTCGTTCTGACCCTCCCACGGGAAGTCCTGTAACTGATATGCCAACTCGTCAACCAATAACGAGTAGACCGACGCGTGATCCTGGCTCGCCTACAACTCCTCAACCTAGTGATCATCCGACAGATTTATATGATATGTTACAAGGGCAGACTGCTACATTCTACTGTGCTACTTCATGGGATGGGATAGTTTGTGGTGTCAGTGATTCATGTCCATCAGGTGATGATACGACTTGTCCTACCGGTCAGAGTTGCTTCTCTAGCTTGATTGACTGTAGTGCACCACAACCTATACCGTCAAAGCCACCAACAAGGTCGCCAATACCTCAACCTCTACAACAAGTACCATCTCCATCATCGTCAGAAAACACTGCAAATATAGACAATAATGGTGAAGACTGGGAAAGTAATCAGCAGATTAATAATGATGGAGAAGATTGGGGGATTGATAATGAAGGAGAAGATTGGGGCAGCTCAAATGGGGTGAATAATGACGGTGAGGACTGGAGTAATCCTACCAACAGACCAACTCCCAGAGCTCCTAGATTTCCAACACCAGACCCTACTCCTGAGCCAACAATTAACTTGATTGATCATCTTGAGAATCTCAAGAATTCTTATTTCTGTTCAGAAACATGGGATGTTATCGATTGTGAGATTGCACAATCTTGCCCGACTGGTGATAGTAAAGATTGTCCTAGGCAACAAGAGTGCTTTAGTGGTACCCCGTGCAGAGCAAAGGAAGTGCCATCATCTGATGACGAATCATCATCTTCGGCTAGTAAACCAACAGGAGGGAGACCTACTGGTAACTCGCCTCAACCAACTATTTGGACTCCATTAATAGGCGATAAAGACGGCGATGACTCTGATAATACTGCTTCTGAAGCCGCACTCAATGAAGTAACTGCTAAATTCTTCTGCGGATCGTCATGGGGTGAGCTTGTAGAGAATTGTGACAATGCCAAGCCATGCCCGTCAGGTACCAATGCTGAATGTGAGGGAGGTCAATCATGCTTTGCCAATACACCTTGTGGAAAGTTTATCCCTCCACCTGAAAAAGAAGTATGGGTAGATGTAGGACCTCTCAACTTTGCTGCAATGGTGGAGAATGTGCCTCCATTCTGTAATGATGAGAATACCATGTCTCGCAATGTTGGTTATTGGCAGAGTTGGAGTATCTTCCGTGATGAAACTTGTAATCCTTTCACGGCATCTTCTATTGATGCATCTTCATATACACATATTGTGTTCTCTTTTGCATCAATCTCATCAGACGGTAAGCTTGAACCGTGGGATTTTGAGGAAGATGTCGAGAATGGACAATATGAAGAGTTCTTGGCTGTCAGAGAAAAGTATCCAGGTACCAAGGCGATGATTGCAGTCGGTGGCTGGACACATAATGATCCCGACAATGAACGTTTGTATAGATTTAGCAATAGTGCTGCCACTTCAAGATCGAGGGCAATATTTGCACAAAGTTCAGTGGCGTTCATGCGAAAGTATGGCTTTGATGGACTTGACATTGATTGGGAATATCCAGGAAAGTATAGTTTTGTTGTGTGTTATGGTGTATTCATATTGAAGACTTGGCCATTCGAATACTTCATTTGAACTTATCACTAACATATGTTGCAATCACTTCTCTTTCGTCTT
>Ga0214481_100748_pt1 | contig 15530 bp, 7 predicted proteins | sample M1_20Mar14CPVII9_4_FD_165057 | JGI IMG/M metagenome (GOLD analysis project Ga0214481, IMG submission 165057) | Marine eukaryotic communities from Monterey Bay, California, United States - M1_20Mar14CPVII9sort6BwellG10 | ecosystem: Environmental > Aquatic > Marine > Unclassified | place: USA...
GAGGTGGTTAAACGTTACGTCAGTCGCTTTGAAAAATATACAGCACGAGGTATAACCATCATCGGGCCTGAATTGGAGAAGTATAAACAATGCGGTGTCTTGCGGAGCGTGGCCGATATTCGGCAAGTGTCTCGAGGTGTCTCTATATTCGTGAGACCTGATTATTATTATAATGTGAATGGTCACAACGATGAATCATATGATTATGAGATGATGAATGAATACGAAATAGATGACAATTTTGTCACTGATGATCGTATCCCATACTTCAAACTTGAAGAAGCTGAAGAATTCAGACGGGATCAGTGTTATAATGCTCAATTGGAAATATCTAGTTGGTTGGATCTCAACCAGCAAAACTTGTTTGGTCTCAACGAAAGTGTCATTCGGGCCAAGTACGTGATTGAACGAGCTCAGGCAGACTACAGGAGGGGAATGGAAGAGAGCTCTGTTCCTTGAGGAGTGGTTAACGTGTGTGTAATCAGATATGGCTTTGTTCCCTGTGTTTGACGTTCGTGCTTGTACTAATCTGATCATAAAATTAACCAGTTGTAGTGGATTTCCTTGCTTCGAACTAATGTTTGCTAACTATTCATGTAAGTGCGACAGTAACAACTTAGGATTATTGAATTTGAACATAGTATAAAACAGTTATCACTTACAACCATCGTTAGTGTCTTCATTATCAGTATCAGTGTAGATCAGTGTACAATGATTTAACTTCCGCTCACAATCATATCAATGTCAGACCAACGCCACACAACTATAACTACTGCTGCTATCTACCCTCCAAATACATAACAGCTGCCAAGTATGCCTCTCTCCTTTTCATCAAATCGTCCGCCGATTATCTTGAAACAATACTTATACTACCTAAACCATTCATTAGGGTTGCCACACTTGTCCACCACTACAAGTAAACAATATCTACAGAAACAATATTTACACATACGGTCGGATTCGTCGTTACGGTCCCATTGTTCATTTTTGAAACTGTGCCTTTTCTTCCATGTGTTGCACATATTACACATCTTGACTTCCAATTTGCAACAATCTTTGCAAACGCGTTCACTTTCATCTTTATACCAATCACGTAGGAAGAACCCAGACAACTTCTTCTTGGTCTTGCACCGACTACATTTCTTTTCCTTTTTCATTTCAATCGCCTTCAGCTCAAGATACCTCATACGATTCTTTTCAAAATTGTCACTGTACTTATCATCCTTGGCATTAGGGCATTTGCTCTCTTTATGTTCTGTGCTATGGCATCTCCAGCAAAAAACAGTAAAGGTTATTAGTGTTTCTTCTTCAGTCGTAGACACAGCAGCATCACACGCAACTAAACTATTCAATGTATCGTGCACCTCTTTAACCTTATGAATTTGATGTACGGAATGAATGATGGATATTTTCCTATGCCCCTCACATCGATTCCAAATTTCGTCAGCGATCATCATTCGCTCGAACTCATTATAATCTTGGCCAGCTGCTTCATACCAGGCGGTAGCTATTGCCTCAATAGACCAAAGAGTTTGGTTTTGAATGTCCAATGCAATAGAGTATCCAAGAGCCTTCATTGCCTTCTGATACTTCCGAAAGTGCCTTCCAACAGCCACAGCATCAGCCTCCCGAGACGTATAGTCTAGGCAGGGTGAGCAACAACATTCTTCCACGTTAAACAACTCCTCTGGATTTTGGAACTGGTACTGTATGTAACTATCAGTCCTTTTATCATAACGTGACGGAAAGCCAAAGCATACACGCAGCTCTTCCGTGGTCACAGGCCTGTCTGTTCGTGAAAATACCTCCTCAACGAGATCTGATATGGGGTGCCTAATATTTCGAAAGACAGCATTCTCTCCAAAATCTACAGTATTACCTTTCGAGTCAATCACGTAATATGCAACACCCGGCATGGATAGTTCACAGATGAAACCACTCTCCTCTTTGAAGTACCTGTCATACCAAGGTCGAAGAATTTTCTCATAGTACGATCTGCCATGAGGTTTATAAGTTCCATGCCCAACAACGGAGCAAGGCTTGATACCAGCCAATACCATAGCAATTTCACCTGTTGCATGGATATGATTTATTGGGGCAGGCCATCCCAAGGTAGCTTTCCAACCGGGCATTAATTCTTCTTGCACCTCACTAGGAAGAGACTTAAGCCAGGATATCTCAGATTGAAAGAGTTCATCAAAAATATCTTTCATCTCATTGAATTGTGTGTTTGTATCAACAAATTTTGTTGCAGAAGTATCATCATCATTAGTTCGAGCTAAGCCCGCATCTGATGGTGGGTTCTCGTTAGTATTTGATATCACTAATTCATCTATGCCTTGTAAATCTGCCTGAGTATCTTCTGCTGTTGTACTCTTAGAAATCTTCTTATCACCCCTTCTCTTTGATTTCTTACCCATCCTAGACTAATACTTTGACAACACTCTTAGAAGCAACAAACCTGTTCCGCTTCAATTTTAGACCATAAATTATATTATGTAGTATTTGCTGGTGGATGTCAGCCTAAGTAGTGTAATATAATTTCATCTGCTAAAACAAACCTGTCCTAAGAATAAACGAAACGGTTAAATGTGGTTCTAGAGCAAAGTTAGTCATAGGCTATGGAGATGGAGGTTGGTAAAAATTGGTCGTACATGTTAATGATCTTTTTAGCCCTTAATAATAGTTCTTAATTGATTCTTGAGCAATCTGATCTTCCCTCTTTGGTATTTGATTTTGGCCTTATCTCTGATACGACGTTCAATGAATTCACAACACAGATTCTTATAGTAGGTTTTGTTGTGTAAATCTTCAATGGTACCATCATCGTATGTGCTCTCATTAATCCTAGAATTGTCATCATTTCTATTTACTCTACTTAGCTCCTTAATGACACGAGAACGTGTAGAGTGTGCAGGTGTTGTGAGAATCGAGGTAGAAATCAATGATTGGTCCAACGTCTTTATTTCATTGAAACATCGTCGTGGAACCTTAGTTGAAAAAAATCCATTCCAGTCATCATATCCATCGTTGGTTTGTTCATGAATAATTTGCATATTAATTTGAGCAAGTTAGTTTGGCGCTTTTTAGGTTGTCTAGTTATAAGCTGTTTAGGTTATGTCCAATTTTAACCGAAAATGTCTACCACCTTTTTATGAGTTGTCTAGGTTATGTCACTATAATCTAAAATTATAGGTGTCACTGTCATGTCACCAGTCTGTCATAATATTTTATTTCTTGAAAACAAGCTCATAATTTGTTTGAATCTTCTTTCTTGATACTGATAATGGATATACCGTCATCTGGTGGCCCCGACACCCCCAAAGAAGATTTCGAAGATGTCAAATGTGAATTATGTGCAGCTTGGATTGTTGGGACAACCTATAACGATAAGATACAAAAACTCCGAGCGATCAATTGTCCTATTCACTGCTGGATGTTTGGTCATAAATGTATATGTGGGAATGTAGAAGTGGACATTGAAAAGATTGACAGAATGTTGAGTTCAGTTGATGAAGAATCAACAGAAGTGCTGAAACAGATGGTAAATAAAGAGCAAACGCTCGTGTGTTTGTTGAAGAAATGGGAACTAGTGAATAAATTTGATGAAGAGGTTGATAATATGATGAGGTGGAATATGGACAACAAAAAGCGTGCTGAGATGATGAAGGACTTCAAGGTAACTTGTTCAATCGGGGGTAAGAAATTGAAACTGCAAGATATGATTACTGCATTCCAGCAAGAAATGAATAATGGGTTTCCTCGGTTGAAAAAAAGTTTAATGTCGGATCATGAGAAAAAGACGTCGGATGCTGAAAGGAAGGCCGTGAAATATGCCAACGAGACCTCCGAGGAGAAGAGGAAGAGGCAAGACAAAGATGCTGAATCTCATGGTCGTGCTAGAGCCAACGAGACCCCCGAGGAAAGGAGGAAGAGGCAAGACAATGATGCTGAATCTCATTGTCGTGCTAGAGCCAACGAGACCCCCGAGGAAAGGAGGAAGAGGCAAGATGAGAATTCGGATCGACAAAATTCTTCCAGATTTAATGGCGGTCCCCCTCCTACTGAAAATACTAAGGTTTATGAAACACCGTGTAGGGATTATGTTTTGCATCGCCATACACACGATATAACAACAGCAAAATTATTGTTTCTTGTTAAGTGTGGTTCATGGTCTAATTATTTGGTTAAATGGTTGGGTGCCTACGTATTTACAAGAGATAGATTGATGATGAATCACGAGTCAGTGTCAAAGGTTAAAAGACTGGACGAATTATACCTGTGGGGTGTCGAGTTTTGTTTGCCATTTACAGAGGTAGTTGACCGTGTATTTACTAGACAAGAACGTAGAAAAGCATATAGACATATGCATGTTGTTAGAAGAGAAGAATCAAGGGAGGTTAATTTTCAAGAATCTTTACTTGAGTGGTTTGCAGACGGTGGCGGTGATACCCTTTCACTTGATGACCGCAAGGCAAAGCTACCCAAGACATCAACTGTCGAGGCTGAGAAGATGAAGAAGTGGATGGAATCGTTAATAAGCTTGCGTCTGAATGTACCCAATTTTTGGTTTAAGGACACAGAAACTGGGAAGCAGTTACAGGGTGATAGGTTGTGGCCATGTGAAATCGAGGACATTAATCTTGAAGATGCCACAGAGAGGTATTTCATCATTAAATGTACTGATGAGGATGATCCATATCCCATCGATCGTTATAAAATGGCATACGTGGATGTCAAGAAGTATGTAGACAGAAAACAGTGTTATTTTCGCTCATTCTTTTTGCCAGAAAAGCTTTATAGAGGTTGGGTAGATGAGAAATTATTTGCTAGGCGTAAGAAGACAGATTGCAATTACCAAAATGGTGAGATCTGGATGTGCATTCTTATTGGGAATGTCGGGTGTTTGTCACTCACCTTTTCTCTCTGTCATTTAGCATCATGGTAGGTCGGTATGCTTGTTGACGAATGTCTATATAATGTCTTCTTAGATTTTTGTTTGTTTGTTTGTTTGTTTCATAGCAGTGATAAGCAGGGTGACATCCTATATCATGATGCAATCAACGAGTTAATTGTGTATTTTAATACACATGAGCTGACCCCCAGTAGAGAAAAGACACTGGCTAATAAATATTACAAATCACAGGGTATAGGTTTGGAGTGGGCGCCATCTGAAATGAGATGTGGCAAATATGAAACTTTATCTAAAGAGAAAGGCAGGGTTTCGGCGCCACTCCTTACTTGTGCATGTTGTGGTGTGAGAAACTTGATGATCGATGACAACCCTTGTACCTACTACACTAAAGTCGACCTGCAGAATCAAAATTTACAAAAGGTGTTGAGACTGGGAGATGAATGCACCAGTACATCTTTTCCCAATGAGATTCCGAAACCAACTCAGGAGTCTCACAGGAGCGTGATGGAGAATAGGCCAATATCGATTCCATATAACGATGCTGGAGAGACAAAAGAAGTCGAGTTGTGGAAGTTGTGTTCTGTTTGGCCGGCATTGAAACCCGACGAGCTTATAGAACAAAGAGAATCGCTCCCGGACTATTTGTTTAGTACAAGAAAAGTTGATGGTGTTGCAATTGATGAGCCGATATATTATCATCTTCATCCAGAGTTTGTGGACGAGGAGATAAATAAAGATTCCAAGAAGAGTTATACTACCACAATATGCTTAGAATGCAAAAAAAGTATTGACGCTGGTGAGGTCCCAAGAAATTCACTTGCAGCTGGTATTGACTTTGGGGATGCTAATAGGATCGGCCTCGAACCTCTAACAGACCGAGAACGCCAGATTATCTCTAAAGTGAGACACTATTTATTAGTCATTAAAATTGAGAGTAATATCGATTACAATAGAACGAAAGAAAAGGGTCAATCAGCGGTCAAGGGGTGTGGGATATATTTTGATGATGACAGTTCTCGGGTTGTATCCGATTTACTTTCCCAAGATGGCATCAACGGGGATGTTTCTCTCCAATTTGTTGGTCCTGATGGAGAGTATGACTCTTTAGCAAAGAAGGTACTAGGCTCGGCAAATGTGCATGGTCGGGCATGGGTGATATATCAGTGGCTTAAAGTACTAAGGGAGGTCAACTGTCACTATCAATACGACGGTGAGCTTCCCAACTTTGAAGAAGTGAAAGCGGAATTAAAAAAGGCTAATGACGCTCTTGTTGATAATGCTGAACATGTCAATGATGAATGTGTCCTGAGAGATACCGAGATTAATAAAGACGATGCCAGGCACATTAGAACTTCGGGGGGTGAGGATAAGGAGATGCAGATGGAGATCGACGATGAAGGAGTTAGAGAGACAAATGGTACTAATGATTTTTCTTTGAAATGTTCTTTGATCACTTCTTCGACAAAATCAGCAAAGGCTCTTGATACAGATACTGATCTAGACTATCTAAAAAGTGCATTAGAATCATTAGGTACAAAAGAAGACGATAAGAAATCAGTAACCAATAAAGCTAGGAGAAGGCGGGACCCCCTCAATGAATATGATTGTGGAGATGAAGCAATAGCCAAAGGAAGCCCAGATGTGTATCTGTTTGGTTATGCATACGGTAATAGAGGGCCCACTCTCTTTAACAATGAGATCCGTCATCTTATTTTACAATACACGACAGCTGCAGCATGCAACAGACCTCTGTTGTTTCAGTTATTCGAGTCAAAATGGAGGCATGGTGTGATCGGGGGAATGCATGCTAAGGTGGCGTCAAATCCTGAGGGATTTGAACAGTTCGCTAAGGAGTTTGCATCAGAGGAATTTCATGGTAAGATGAAAGCCGCTGTGGAGAACCCAAATGGAAAGGATGCGAAATATGTACTGAGCAAACTCTCACCATTGTTGACTTTTGCGGGGAGGAAATCTGTATTCGGGGCATTTGAGAGGAGAGAGAGTGCTAGTCAGATCCTTGCATTAGGTCGTCGATTTGGGTGTGCTCCTAATTTTCTCACATTTGGGATTGATGATATCAATCACCCGAACGCAATAAGATTTGCTCTTCGTGGTATTGATAATCACGACTTTCCTGCTGTTGTATCGAGTGCATCTGATGTTGAATTGAAGCACGGTATAAAACTGAAAGAAATGGGCGAGTTCAATATCCCTTTTAGTTGGGGAGATCGATTCCGTCTAATGATCAACAATCCCGTTGGTGCAGCAATAGCTTATAAACAGGTTGTACATGATATCATGACCGTTCTTATTGGCCTGCAACCTTCGAATTATAGCGGAAATAACAACAAGGTGGCTGAGACCAAATTTGATGATGAATCATTCGGAATAGCTGGGTCACCATGGGCATTCTTTGGAAAGACGGAAACCACTGGTAGTGGATCACTACATTTCCATGTTGTGGTGTGGGCGGGGTTACCTCCCTGGATGCTCGATTATTTTGCCAGTAATGCTCTATTATGTAAACATATAGCATCTGTATTGGATTCAATATATTGTGCTGAGTTGAGTAGGCATGATCATATTCGAGATTTGGTGAAGAAGAATATCAAACACATAAAAGGTTTGCAGACGAAGAAGTTGAGTTGTGCTCCTCCGCCTGTCCACCTGCCAAGTGATTCTGATACCTTACTATCTGGTAAGTGTTGTTGGCAAATGTATTATTGTGTGGTCTTTTCTGGAAGTCTAAAAGATTATACAGTTCCTGGGGCATTTGCAACATACAGCAGTAAATTGAAACATGAGTGTAAAGATACTAGTTGCCAAGGTAAAAATTGTGACAAACAAAAGTCGATGTTTCATAACGAGGCTAGAGCTATGCTGAAAATACCAGATCCAGATGAGGATCGGGGGAATTACAAGACATATGTTGCAATTACGGTATGTTACTGTGGTAATATACACAGTCATTCCTTCACATGTAAAAAACCCCCAAAGGGTTGGCATGGTTGCAGACTTTGTTACCCTAAGTATCTAATCAATTTTACAAAACCCATAGAGTTGGTGACTGACATACAACCTGATGGATCTATCAACTGGGAAGAACTCGACTCGCTAGTCAACACAATAACACCGGTTCCATATCCACCCTATTACATAAAGACGACAGAAACGACCGAAAACATAACCCAAGAATCAGTTGGTCCTTATAACCCTGATTTTCATCAATTAAAACAGAATATGTATCCTTTGCCATCAGATTGTAGTCGCACTGTTATATGGGAGTTGAAGAGACCAGAGTTTACTCCACTAAAAACTCTTAACGATGGTATGTCAAAAGATGAGATCCTATCAAGACTATGCAAGGAAATGAGCCTCAATCAAGAGAATAACCCATTGATATTTGAAAGTGGATGTGACAAGTTGAAAGTGGATCAGATTGATATGCATGAGTTTACTGAACATGACAAAAATAATCTATTCTATAGCTTGTTGCTTGGTTTGGTCAAGTCATTGCAAATCGAACCAGGTGTGAAATCAGTTGCATGTCTAAGAGGAGAGTTGATGTCACATCTAAGAGAGTTGGAGCTAGGTCAAAGATTTGGAGATTGGACTGTAAAGCAATACATCACATCTCGAATGTTGGATCTCAGTGGGAACGTAGGTAATGAGAATGAGATGTTGGAGTGTTACTCAAACCTTATGATGAATATTGGAGGAGATAGATGCTATCAAGGTGGGGAGCTTGAGATCTATCTTTTCGCAGAGATGGAGGAGGTAAATGTTGTGGTTTATACGGAAAGTGGTGGTGAGTTGACTCACAACAGTTCGGCATCATATAATGCAAAAGGAATTGACAGGCCCATAATTTATTTGCTTCGAAGACAAAAAAAAGTCATAGCTGATGATGATGGGATAATTAAGCCACCAATATTCAGCTATACTCTTTTTACCCCGAAGTTGAAAAATATCTTGGACAAGTTACAAGTATTTGATGCCGATGATTTGGTAACATTGTCTAAACTGGTTTCGAGCAAGTTACGGGATCGAAATGGTTGGGTAGTCGACTTTAATCGTCTCCTCACTGGGCTGCTTGGGAGTAATACCAACCTTTTACATCTTGGTTCAACGGAGCAGTGCAAGTCTGCGTTATATTATATTGGCCCATATATAAACAAAGATGGGGTAAAGATTACCGATGCTTTGCCAATTCTTTTGAAGGCACATGAGCACACTCTTATGTTTCCGAGCGTCGCAAAGGATGCAGACACTGACAAGAGGCGTGCTCAGCACACTTTGACCAGAACAGTGAATAAACTCAATAACCTCATTGAGGTTACTGATACTCAAGCAGCATCAAGTCTTCTGTTAATGGGTGCAAGTTTGTGTTCGGAATCTTTCGTCAATTGCGATACTAAACAACATGAAAAGTATATTGACTATGAACTAAATAGGTGTGCGGATGTATACGGATGTGCCAATGACGATGATGGCTCAGTTGAAGAAGAGGATACTTATTACAACGAAGAAGATATTTTGCTGATGGGAGAAGAAATGGAGATTGGCGAGGCGGATGATGAAAAAAATGTCGAATACGATGACCTGATTGATATAGACAAAGATTCTAGGAAGCAGTTGGCTCTGAATAGAAGGAAATTCCAATTGAATCAAAAAGAACAAACATTAGATGAAAATCTTAATTACATGAATGCATCCTTTGGGGGGTCGTTTCTATTTAGAAAAAATGATGGGTCGAAGCAACCTGTATCTCCACCTGCCCATTATCGGTATCGCGGCAAAGAGTTAAAACACCTGAATAGATACATGTACACAGCGCTAATCAAAGTAGAGAGTAAAAGCAATTCAAACAATAAACAAGGGAATAGAGAAAGCAATCGTCAATTCGAGTTTTCGGATGGACTTGGTATAGAACAGTATCATTGTCAAGTACTGAGAAGCAAGCAATGCACTCCAAAATTTTGGAGCTCCCCCCCAGCAATCCCAAAAGCCGAACCAAGGCCTGTTGGAGAAGATAATAATGATAATTACAAAAAATACATGAGAGAGCTATCTGCCTGGAAAGAGAAAGCTAATAGATTTGCTCATTACTACTTGACTATGTTCCGTTCAGAAGATAAATTGTATGCAAGTGGGCAGACAAACACTTATAAGTATGACTATGAGGCGTTTACAGAGTTTTATGAAGATCTGACGATCAGTACAGTTGCCGAGGACTGGCTAACCTTGCAATTGATGGAGTCGGTCATGTACAGTTGGAGAGTAGACTCAAACAGGAGAGAAATGCTTGCAGCATATCGTGCAAGAAGTAGAACTCTCTGGACTGCAGAAGAGAAAGAGGCAGCTAAGTCGTTCTATGGCAATGTTAAAGCAACTCGTGACACAGACAGTGATGGAATGGACCATATATCGTCTATTGCTCTTGATTTGAGTCTTAGAGAAATGAATAATGGAAGGAAACATCTCAGGCATAGTCAAGACCTGATTGATACACTTGATGAGCTGGTCGATCAACCAAGCATACCAAACAATCAAGAAGAAGGAGAAGTCGATACTAATATCCAGAAAGCGGGCAAACTCCCTCACCCTAATATGGAAAATCAGAGTATTACCAACGTTACAATTTGCCCATTTGATAGTGTTTTAGATGATTCTAAAAGGACTCCTGTGAGTAATTGTGAAGGAGTCGAGGAGGAAACACAGCCAAAAATGCCAAGCAGATTTCACAAGGTTCCGGACTTAAACAAGAAATTGAAGTTATACATTGAAGGACTAAAGTTGTCGCCGGATAAAAACGTTGCTGTGAACTTGGTGCGTGACCACTTTGAAGCTATATGTTCTGGTAGGGCAGAGGATCAAGAATACAAGGCGTTGAATCTAATGATATGCGGAAAGCCCGGTAATGGAAAATCGAAGATCATCGAGGCTTTTGAGGGGATGGCAGAGATAATGAAGGCAGGGGAATTGATGAAATGTGCATATATGGGCGCCGCGGCTGTCAATATTGTTGGAACAACACTTCTCAAATCGTGGGATATCCCAGTGTTCAAGACAAAAGAATGTAAGAAGTTTAGGAAATGGGACCTTAAGAAGTTACAAGCACTTAAGAGAAAATTTGGTCAAAACATATACAACATTTGTGCTGTTATCGTGGATGAAGTGTCAACTCTACAACCGTATATGTTGGCATATCTTAATGATCGGATGCAGGAAATGTTTCAGAATAATAAGCCTTTCGGTGGACGCATGGTTATACTTTTAGGTGATTTTCAACAGAAGCCTCCTACTGCCGGTGGCAAGAGCAATACCTTACCCGGGTCAGTGATGTCAATAATAGAAAAGAAGGGAAAACCTCTCACAAAGGCGCTAGCTGAACAGTATGGACCAACTCAAGTTGGTGGCTATCTTTTCTCGAGGTTTAGATACATCGAACTTACCCATCAGCACAGATCCGATGACCCCCAACACACATCTGTGTTGAATAAAATGAGTGATTCTGGTTCTATTTCAGTGAGTGATCTACGGGTTTACAAGGAGTTGTCAGCCATAGACTTAGCAAGTGATGACTTTAGATTTGCAACTATAATCGTAACAGGTAATGATGAAAGGAGAAAGATCAACGCCTGGCAGGCAGAGCGATGGGCAAAGTATTATGGAGTGAATATTGTTCGTTGGGCCCGAATCAGAAAGGAAGAAACATGGAGGGGGAAGCCTAGGACAGAAGCTTGTATAGCACACGCAATGCAGAATAGTTGCTTCTGGGAGTATTTCATACCCGGTGCAAAGGGGTATCTCAATACACATAACATTAATGGTGATGAAGGGCTGGCAAATGGCACTGAGATCAAGTATCACTCTTTGTCATTTGAGAACCGAGACCAGGAAAAACAGTTCAAGAGACAAATTGTTTTAGCTGAACCAGACGATGTAATCTCTATTGATGCTAGTCCAATTGCAATTAACGTTGAGCTGTTTGCGGATTTTGACGAAGACACAACTTCTGAACGGATGCGAAAGGTTCAAATGAGAAAGGAATGGATACAAAGCGGTAAAGGTAGTGTGATTGGGGGTGGACGTGTAGTTATACCAATATCAAGACAGGACGGGTCACAGATTACATTCAAAACTAATTTTGTGCAAGGTGGTCGTCCTCTTGATCTTGGCCCCAATCTATACTACTCAGGATCTCAGCTTGAGATGAAGGATCATTTTCCAGTCGAACCAGCCTTTAGCATTACGAATGACAAGGCTCAGGTAAGTTCGTCCCTGTTACATTTATTTACAGATGGAATTATATGCATTATAACAAATGTTATTTGTGTTATGATTAGGGAAAGACAATCCATCGAATAGTACTGTCAATATCAGAGCATTTGTTCCATTTGAATAAAATGACTTGGGAGGGTTTGTTCGTTTCCTTATCACGAGTGAGGAAAGGTGATCATATGAGACTTCTTATAAAGGGGGGTGATTGGGGTACCCTGCGATATGTTTCCAAATTAAAACGAAATGAATACACAGATTGGTTCTTTGCAGGGTATGTGGATCATCCAAGTAAAGATGGGAGCAAAGTTTGGAACCATCACAAAGCTAGGAGGGAAGCAGGGCTAGATGGCAAGAAAATATTCAGAAAAGAGAAAAAAAAGAAGAGAAAGGGAGGTGAGGAGGTTGGGGATATGAGTCGGAAACAAAGAAAGGTTTCGGTGGGTAAATTTGCATTAGGGGCAAATGGTAAATTGGTTAGATTGAAAAAGGGATAGTCGGCTGTTGCCTCAACTTCGTATATTTTCGGTATCAAAGAAGTATAGTTGGATTGTCCTCCAGTGACTTCTGAGTTTGTCAGGCTGGTTAAAAGTAAGTAGATTCGAGAGTGCCTGTAATAATATAGGAAAAAATGGAATATCATCTAGATATAGTAGAATTGCCAAGTTCACCTAAATCATTATTACCTTTTTAGGGCATATGTGTCAGTTATTGGTCGATGGAAATAGGATCTATGATTTTATTGCTCAAAACTACAAAGCATTGCTCAGAGCCGTGTCTGACCGTTGGTATTTTCCTAGATTTTATTCTTGTGCCATGTTTCTTAAGAACTTACATATCATGGTGTCTAAAAATCACAAAATTAGTCTCAAGCATGGATTGAATGAGAGGAATTAGATCTCAAGTCAGTTTCAGTATTAAACTGCTACTATTGTTTACGTCAATGGCAAGTATAATCCCACCATACTCAAGATCAAAGTCTCCTGACGAGATCATCCAGCGTGTGACTAGAGAGCACGATACGTATGTATTGTCTCACCCTGAAGCAGTAATTTGCTTGACAAGAGCTGCTGCGGATTTGACAAGACACACGCTCTACAGCAATTTGTATGCTCCTGAAGTTCTCCGGAGAGATTATGATGTTTCTGAGGATAAAATTGCTTCTGCGAATGCAATTGCAACACGACTAGTAAACACGGGCAACATCATTATATTCCAATCATCGCTTACAGATGATTTGGCAGATATTTGTAATAAAGATATTAACAATGAAGATGATGAAATTGATCCAGTCATTTGTTGTTTGTTGCATTACTTAACGTGTGAATCTGGGTGGATTCTAACTGCTTTGGGGGGAGAAGATTGCGTCTACTTAGGAGATGATGTGTTTTGCTTGATCAAGAACCCATTGTCCAGTATCATTTTGTCTTTTAGGCAGTCAAAGTAACAAAATGCAAAATTAACACCTTGTACACCAATTACAGCGTACTACTAAATAGCTTATATATATCCTTGAGCACTCACGATGCCTATTTTCCACTTCCAGTGGCAGTGGTGCTGTATTGAGGTGGTGGTGAATGTTTGCATGTTTCTTCGCCACATAGACAGTATCCGCTGTCAAAAAAATGGTTAGCAGTCTCAGTACTCAATTCATCTTCATAGGAAGCTGTCAGGATATCATCTTTATTGATATCTTTTATTGCCACCACCCAAATAGTTTCTAGCCCATTCACGATTCTTGGGACATACATGCAGTTTGGACTGCAACTATGATTGATAAACCTTGTTAGATTGCCATAGTACTCAGCATCAATCACCACTTTTACATGCTTCCCGAGTTTAGTTGAATGTGAATGCAATTCCATATTGTAGCGGGAGTTCTTTTTTTCGGCGCAGACAATACCAATATATTGACCTATTACTCCTCCTTTGTTTATTTTTTTCTTTGTTATCACACCCGTACCCAATTTGTTGCTCTGGTATATTTCACAATGTTGAATGTGGTGATCCATCTCGAGGAAACGATTGCCACAATTTTTAGACCCTGCATTACATGTGTCACTTGTACATTCAATGGGGATATCTACCATATCTACCCCAACATGTATAGTATGATTTGCGTTTGGACAATTTGTTCTACAGCCACCAGAGTTAGGGTCGAAGAATGCAAACAGGTCGCGAGTATTCGTTATTGATTTGTTTACACATTTACATTTTGTAAATATATTTTGGGTGTTCCCAATCTCAAGCATTTGGGGTTTACAATCGTCCGTGTAAACATTTGTTGTACCAGTTATATATCTATTTTGGTTACTGATGTTTGCGGATTGCATTGTTTCTGCAAATTGTAAAACATCTCTTGTATTATTATTTTGCTCTTCGTCTTCTCTAGAGTTAATATTTGATAATTTGCATCTTTTACATTTTCTTTGTTTTGGCCCAGTATTATTATCTTTATTCATATTCATGATGTTTATTTCTTCCATCGTGTAATGAGAACGCAATTCAATCCAATCTGGTTGCGAGAAGATATCACTCACAGTGAAACTACTCCATGGAAATTTATCATTGCTCTCCTTCTCGATATAATCAAAGTAGCGTGTCAGAAATTTGGATTTGAAGTGGTGTCTTCCAATTGATGCATTGTCCCTGGTGCTAATTAGTTTCCCATCTATATTGATTGCTTTTATTACCTCTTGAGCTTTGAATATACTGGTGGGTACTAATATTGGAAATCCCATATGTTGCAGTAACTTCGTTTGTCTGCTTGAGTGTTCTTCTATTTCTAGTAAAGGGTCTGATAAAATTAGTACTTCATTCATATAAGATGTACATCTGTCATCAGTACAGGCACAACAATTTTGTAGGCGCTCCCCCTTCGCTACAATATGTTCAACAATATTATCTCCCATTGTATAATATACTTGTATTTCTTTATAGGCTAATAATATTAATGATTTGGTAGACTAACTTCTTTGTGGGGTGTATCATTAGTATTTATACTACATAGTCTTATATCTACTAACCAACTCTCTAATCTCTAGAGACGCCGAGTTCTGCACACCTCCTCAACTGTAATTTTACTCGTGTAACGTGTTCGATGTATCTATCTCCTGTTTGAATGAGTCTGAGCGTGTGCTATGTACCCTCATAAAAAAAGTAACACCGAAAGAAAAGATGAGCGAGGATAAACCCATTGACGCATCATCAGTAGTATCACCGAAAAACGATGTTACATTAGAAATAGATGTTCCTGTTCTAGATTTATTAGCAAATGTAGCTAATACTAAAGAAAAAATCCCTCTGCGAACTGTGGTATGTAATGACGTGCCTA
>Ga0214481_100750_pt1 | contig 15516 bp, 14 predicted proteins | sample M1_20Mar14CPVII9_4_FD_165057 | JGI IMG/M metagenome (GOLD analysis project Ga0214481, IMG submission 165057) | Marine eukaryotic communities from Monterey Bay, California, United States - M1_20Mar14CPVII9sort6BwellG10 | ecosystem: Environmental > Aquatic > Marine > Unclassified | place: USA...
CCATACCAGCCTTCTTCTTACTGTCGCTTATAGCTTTGAGAGATGTAACCTCTACTGTTACGAGTCTGCCTCTTCAAACGAGTTCAATTATGAGTAAGAAGATAGCCGAAAGACCTGATAGTTTAGTGTTAGACGTCAAATTCGGTACAGGCTCATTTAATAAAACTGTCAAAGAAAGTTTAGAACTCGCCAAGAGTATGATTGAGACCGGGGAGCTATGCGGAATCAACACTACCGCTTTAGTAACTAAAATGGATGACCCTCTTGGCAGTTCAGTTGGTAATTGGATTGAGGTAAAAGAATGTATCGACATCATGACGAACAAAACCACACTTGATGATGCTCTATCTAAAGACTTGATTGATGTTACACTGGCTTTAGCAGGACAGATGCTAGTACAAGGTGGCAAGGCCAATACTTTACAAGAGGGTATTGCTAAAGCAAAAGAGAACTTATCGAATGGTAAAGCATACAAGAAGTTTCGACAGATGGTAATTGCTCAAGGCGGAGATGTATCTTTCATTGACTCTCCTGATATGTATCCACATGCCAAGTTGTCAGCAAAGGTGATTTCGCCAAAAACAGGCTATGTCAAAAGCATCGACTCCTTAAAGATTGGTTTGACTGGAGTACATATTGGTGCAGGCCGAAAGAGCGTATCAGAGTCTGTTGACTTCTCTGCTGGCGTATTACTGAAGAAGAAGGCTGGTATGGCTGTGAATAAAGGAGACGTCTTGGCAGAAGTCTACACGGACCGAGATGAAGAAATCTTACATAATGCGACGAAACAAGTGCTTGAGGCATACAGCTTGTCAGACGAGAGCATGGAACTTCCTCCATTGATTACAAACTTTGTCACCAAGAACGGTGTCGAAGATTTCGACTTGTCAGCCTTATGAAGTAGTAGAGTTGCCATGACATGTACCAGACGAATAGAGATAGAATGCTATAGAGATCTGAGCAAGAGAAAGCTCAGCTTATATACTCTGCATTAAGATAATCACATTTTACTTTAAGATACGTTCCATCATCTAAAGACACCAGCCCACTTCTTTTCAAGCATCTGTACAACATCAAAAGAAGATGGACGATCCTCGGGCTCAAATGCCCAACATTTCAACATGATTTCTTTCAATGCAAGGTATGCAGGGTGCTTGGATCTCTTTGTAACATGCGCGATAATGTCCTCGTCATAATCACTATACTCTTCAAGTGAAGGAAGTCTAGGCTTTTCGCCCTTCAATATATTGCCAGTGATCTCTTTATAACTACGAAGATGATACCACGGCTTCTCTCCATCTGCTAGTAGATAGTAGAACACACCACCGAGTGAAAAGACATCTATAGTATCTGCTTGAGGAGCACAGTCCATATACTCCTCCGGAGCTCGATATGTTGATCCCTTGTGATGTACATTACACATGGTAAAGGGACAGGTTTCATTGTTCTTCTTTTGTGTTAAGAATTTACCCCGATTAAAATCATTAAGTTGCATTACTGGTGGTGGAATCTTTATAGTTGTATCCTTGTACTGGTACGGTATATCAAACAACAGAAACTGCGGCGGCTTGATATCAGCATGTACATGCGTTGCTTTCCCATTTCGATAAAGCTGTGCTTGATACAGTCCTCGTGCTGCTTGCATTGCCAACAGATATTGCTCCTCTGCACTAAGTAAATTATCATCATGATGTCTTTGATTCATATACTCATCTAATGGTCCAGCTGATGAGAAGGGCACTACAGACGAGAATGCACAGTATTGATAGATTGATAGTACATTTGAATGAAGTGGCTGACGGCTATATAATGACCCTGCTCCTTCACCAATCAACACATCACGACGGTTCTGATCTAGGTAGTATGGTGACCACCCTCGAGAAATCCGATTCGTTTTCATAATGGCACGATCTTGTATCTCATCACTATATAAATTGATTGTCCATACAGCTCGAAAGCCACCAGACGTTAAATATTTCGTATCATGATTCGATGTATACTGTGTTGGATACTTTTTGTTAGGACCAAATCGAAATGGTAGTGCATGTATATCATTGCATGTAGATGGGGCCGCTTCTTTCAACTGGTATGACGGATCTATCAACTTGCATTCTTCCGTCTCTTCCTTGTGTAAATTGCCATCATTTGCATCCTCTGATGTTGATCCGGCAGAGTACTTTTTACCACTACTTGCCATTTTCTTTGGAAATGCATATTGTGCATTGCTATCAATATCAACATCCTGCTCTATAATAGACTCACATGTAGATCTATCCATGAAACATGTAACACGAGGATGTTTCTTATCCTCACTTATTATTGTAGTCTTTGATGCTGTGTGTGTTGCTTCAACATTGAAATCTTCTACATTATCATCGTCATTACTTTCAAATATCTCACCCATTCTTTCCCATAATGATATTTCATCATAACTACCGCTACCATCCTCTCTGTTATATTCTGTATCATAATTGTTGTTATTATTATTAATACTAACTTTATTACTATCCCAAGGACTTTCCTCAAATATCTCACCCATACTACCAATTAATGGTTCATAATCTTCTTCTCTTTTATATGATTTATCATACTTTAAATAACTATATGCACTCTCAACTCGGTCTTTCATTGTTTGTAATTCAATGTTGGATCTACCTAATATCATGTAGGATACACCGATTGATAAACATGAAATGAATAGTAATCGTTTCATTATATATGTTGGTAATGGATTTTGAGAGTTATTAGTATCGCCACCACCATTATTCTCTATATCACCATTATTATTTGATATCATTATTGGTTTCATTCTTTCTTAATGTATGTGTAAGAGTGCACCTTTAGATCTATCTCGACAGTGGCTTCACAAAAAAAAAGAAAGCAGCTCAATAATGAATTTATTGGTAACAATATATTGCAATACATACCCCGCTAGCTGCACAATAAGCTAATTGCCACCTACTGCGTTGCTTTCTGCCTTTTGTAGCCTTTTTGCTTTTGTAAACACTGTACCACCGCACTCATGTACAACGGTACGGGGTACGAGATACTCAGTATTTCACGAAATTAGTTATCTATCAACATCAACTCTATCTGTGCAATCACTGACGCGGTGTTGTTATTTTATTACTTGTAACCAGTACAAACAAACAAATTATACCACATTAGTATATAACATACACATAGTGAACATAACAGAAGTAGAAGATGTGGTATACTTCTGTTCTTCTTCTAATCTTTTCAACAACAACACAAATACAATGTAGAGCTTTCCCCGTTGCATCTTCTTTTCGAGTTCAACATTTGAAACATTTCAAATCATTACAAGTACGAGGTGGGGAAACATCTCCATTGTCTGCAACAAGTAGTGCTGTAAATGCAAAGGAAGTAGCAGAAGTATCTACACAACAACGATATTATAGAATTGCAAAAGAATTGGGAAGACATGTTTGGCCATCAGTTCCTTCTAAGAAGGAGATTACATCAAAGAAAGATGTTGATGTTACTACAGCTACCAACTTACAAATAGAAAGAAAGAAAGCTATATCAATTAGATATCGAGTAATTGTATCACTATTATTAATGTTGGCTGGTAAAGGTGTGACGATTGCAACTCCGTACATATTCAAAGCTTTAATTGACATTGTACCGAGTTATGTTGGAAGTAGTAGTAGTACACCACCCATTAGTTCTTCATTTGTCACAAGTAAACTGCCAATATCTCTTCCATTACTACTACTAATATCATATGGTATATGTCGATCACTATCATCATTCTTTCGTGAAGCAACAAGTGCAGTGTTTGCACATGTATCACAGTATGCAATCCGTAGATTTGGCAGAAAAACATTTGATCACGTACATTCATTAGATTTATCCTACCATCTAAATAGGAATACTGGAGCGTTATCCAGAGTCTTAGAAAGAGGTAGTCGAAGTATTAGTCTTGTCTTGAACGCCATGGTCTTTTCAACTATACCGATATTAGTTGAGCTGGGTGTAGTGCTGTTCTTACTCTTCAAAAAGTTTGGTGTGCTACATGCATTAACAGTGCTGTTGACAATCGGTTTTTACTCTGCTTATACAATTTTCATAACACAATGGCGGAGTTCAATACGAAAAGATATGATCGCTTTGGAGAATCAAGCATCAGGCAAAGTGTCAGATTCTTTATTGAATTATGAGACGGTGAAGTATTTCGGCAATGAAGTATATGAAGGTCATGAATATGAGAATACTCTTCAAAAGTATCAGAAGAGTGCTATAAAAGCCTCTAAAAGTCTGTCTGCTCTCAACTTTGGTCAAACGGCTATATTCTCTATTGGGTTAACAATTATGATGGGCTTGACTCTTCAAAGTGTAAAGGTTGGCAAAGCAACAGTAGGTGACTTGGTATTGGTCAATGGACTTTTGTTTCAACTTTCCGTACCACTTAATTTCATCGGATGGGTATACCAAGAGACAAGACAGGCATTTATAGATATGGAAGCTACCTTTGAATTGTTAGACACGGTGCCAGAGATAGTTGATAGACCAGATGCAGTCGATTATGATCCTGTCAAAGATGGTACCACAATCGAGTTGGAGGATATCGAGTTTGGATACAAGACATTTGCACAATCTTCCTCTGATGCATCTACTGTGGGCACTTCAACCTCATCTAGCACTACCTTAGAGCCCCAGCACGAAGAGCAAATTCCAACTACAAGGCCGATATTAAAGAAAGCCACCTTTACAATACCACAAGGCAAGACAGTTGCAATCGTTGGAAGTAGCGGCTGCGGGAAGTCGACTTTGCTTCGAATACTGTACAGATTCTACAACCAAGACAAGGGCACAATGCGACTAGGGGGAAAAGACATCTCAGCCTATACAACATCATCAGTTAGAAAAGCAATGGCAATAGTACCGCAGGATGTCGTTTTGTTCAACGACTCAATTGGATACAACATACAGTACGGCAACTTAAATGCCTCATGGGAAGATGTTGTAGAGGCCTCCAAGAAAGCAAACCTGCATGATATCATAATTAGACTGCCAGATGGCTACAATACGATTGTCGGGGAGAGGGGCTTGAAACTTAGTGGGGGTGAGAAACAAAGAGTATCTCTAGCTCGAGCTATACTCAAGAAATCTCCAATACTACTATGTGACGAACCGACGTCTTCTCTTGACATGCAAACAGAATTGCAAATCATGAATAATTTGAAAGAAATAGCAAACAATAATGACGTGACGGGGGTAATAATAGCCCACAGGCTAAGTACGATTCAAGACTGTGATATTATTGTAGTTATGGATGCAGGGAGGGTGGTAGAGCAAGGGACACATGACGAGCTTATGAATCTCAAGGGAAGATATGCTGAGTTGGTGGCATTTCAAAGGAGTACTTCAACAGATGAATCATCAAAGATATTATCATCAGTTCAAGCTTGACTCAAGATCATGTAGCAAATAGCTTATTGCTGAGGAAATATTGGCTTTGGTGGAAAACCGGACACACAGGGACGTTATGATGTATAAAGATCAGGGATTTGGTAGTGTCCTCAAGCAAGGAGAGTGTAGCGCTAACTTCTTTAGGTATCCTTTGGTATCCTCATTTTAAACTCTCATAGTGAATTTAATTTTGTTGGCTGTCATAGGTAAAACCACGCCAATAATCGATATGATGGTACCACTCCGCCAAGCAGTTATAGCAGTCAATAGGACGGCCAATACCCAGCGTTGCTTATCTTCTGTGCCAAATAAAAATAAACCATGGTGGTCTTTAGAAATGTTGCATAGCAAAATGTAAGTATACCTTTCTGTGAAAATATTGAAGGTGTACCTTACTTGTAACTTCGATTTGTTGTCTCATATATACCAACCAGTATCGGAGTTTGATATGATATAATTCTTCTCTCTATTTTTATTGTGTTGTATTGTATCATCTTACATTCGTACATATAACATCTAATGAAATTACCCACACTTATTGTCTACCTACCACAATACCAGAGCAACTATTATTGCAACATCTCTACCTGACGAATCGCTATCTGCGGTACATGAATCTTTATCAAAGAAGTTATCTGCAGCAGATAGTCACAAATCAGTATCTATTAATGAGGCGATCGTTAGTGCACAAGCTCGTGAGGCACATCATCAATCAATAAATATATCATCTCCGAATGATGGGTTAGTGAATGGCAATACTACCTCCTCACAACCAAAACAAGAACAGCTTGAAAAGGAGATTGAACAACGAGCACTGGAAAAGGCACAAGAACGAATGGAGTTGGAATTAAAGGCAATGAAAGAGCAATTACAACGCAAGGAAAAAGAACGTATGCAGAAAGAAAGTATTGAAAGGGATCGGATTGAGAGAGAACATAAGAAAGAGTTCCAATTAGCATATCAGAAATGGAAGAGTGATGCTGAGGATTTACTACAACAACAAAGAGAAGAAGAGACAAAGGAGACAATGAATGGTGAAGACAAAGAGGTAGTGGAAGGTGAAGGTTTGAAAGAGAATACAATCAACAACAACGATGATCATCATCCGATATTAGGACCACAAATTGCAAATCTACCATATAAACGAGTACATCTGACTTCAGCGGCTACACTTGCATCACTTCCAGTGTACGAGAAACAACGAGCATACCGTCATGATAGAGCGGTGAAGATGGCAAAGGATAAAAAGAAAACTCTATGGATGGGAATACCAGGTGCTGTGGCATTATACGAGGATGATGATGGGAGATTGTCAATATTGGATGGACAACATCGTGTTGGAATGATGGCTTTGTTGAAAGAGGAACAACGCAAGAATAGTGGAAAAGGCAATAAGACCAGTCAAACATCTGAGGAGCTTGCCAATCTTGATTTGGATAATATTGTAGTGGAGGTATTCTTCCCACGTCCATCATCTGATGACAGTGTATCATCATCCAGTGGTCAAGAGCAAGATGATAAGGCCATCATATTTACAGAAATCAACAAAGCAGAACCAGTCAAGCTGATTGATCTGCCGGGGGTGACGTCAAAGTCAACACGAGATATTATTGATCATGCATCTACTCACTTTTATGATAAATATCCCGCCATGTTTTCTCCATCATCAAGATGTCGTGCACCTCATTTACACCTGGATAGTCTACGAGATGCTCTCTTTGCATCAGATGTTATATCAAAAGAGAAGATTGGTAGTGGTGGAGAGTTAGTAAAATGGATTGTACAGAAGAATAGTGAGTTAAGGGAAAGATATGGTACTTTGGACAATGCCGAATTGAACAATGGGGGCAAGAAAGTAAGTGCTTCTGCATTGAAGAAGGCGCAAAAACATGACTTCTATTTAGGCCTTGAGAGTAGTTGGTTATACAAGTAATTACATTAATCAATGAAACCAGCCTTCAAACAGAAATCGATGATATCGTCTAACGTCCTCCATATTCGCATGCTCTGCCCTTTCTTAGAAACTCTAGTTATCTCTTGCCATTGCTCTTTCAATGTTGCGAGAGTCTTCCTCTTGCCACCCTTTAATGTACTCAAGAACTTGCCCAGATCCGAGTCTAATGAACCTTCAAACGAGAGAAACTTTTCACCTAATTCTGTTAGACTGTGGCCAAACGGATTATAACCTGCGGGGAAAACATTAACCGCCCCTCCCCTCAATGATAAATTGGAATCATAATAACTTTGAGATGAAGAATGTGGTACAATTGCAAGTTCATTATATCGTGCAGAGTAGCTGTTGTTAGATCTCCTCAAAAGTGATGGAAAGAAGCCCGATCCACCTACAGTACTTCTCCCTTCTGATACTGTGAACAGAGATAATAGAACGATATACCATACTTTTGCAAAGAAGAGATAAGATAGTGTGAGTACTACAAATGTATACAAGCAATATATTTACTGCAATGTAATACATTCATTCATTATATATGCACTTACAAGGAACATACTTCCATTTCATATGTAGTCTCGAACCACTGCCATTAGATCTCTTTTCAGAGTCAATTGTTATCTCGGACTCTTTCATTTTGACTCCCTTCTGTTAATCTAAGTTATATAGTCGATGTTGCAAGAGGTGGTGATGTGTATTTTGCTCTGACTACTCTATAGTAGTTATCCTTATATCAGGTGTTTTATGAAGATGATAAGCCGTGTTTAGATTTCCAAGTGGCTAGTTTTGCTATCACATATTGTACTTATACAATAAATGATATAATATTGTAGAGCATGCACGGCAAACATCTTTTCCTCACTAGTATACTTTACCTAGGATACCGTATCTTTGGGTGGCGAGGATAGATAGGATGAAGTTATTAGTTTGGAGGTGTTTGGGTTGGGTGCGATAGGATGGATGTACCTTAAAGGCAGCAACTTCTACTGTTGGTCCTATTGTTTGTTGGGATAGGCTAGCTGCATTAGAGAATAAGTGATATTGGACTGCACACGTTGATGAACTTGTTCGAGTAATACATACATATGCCCTTTAACGAATCAAAGTAGAACTCTATCTAAATTACAAGCACTAATCTACTAGTTTGGCGCATTCAGTTCATCCCAGAGTTCCTGATCGTCTTCTACCGACGCTGCCTTCTTTTTTATTTGTTGGTACTAATGATAAACCATGAGCATGAAATAGACATTAGTTTGATGTCAATGCATTACAATAACAAAATGAATATCATAGTATCAATCACTTACCTCTTTCATAGAAACAGTCTTTGTGGATGCTAGGTCTTTGCGTTTTATCTCATCAATCACGGCTACTCTTGCATCTAACCTCACATGTCTGACTGGTCTTCCGTCAAACAGCAACGAGCAATCATTATCAGCTTCTTCTCTGTCACAATATTCCAGATTGATATCATCTTGCTCAGCGAACACCTTGATCTCACGCTCTGGTCCACAAGCCGACTGAAGCGCTCGTTCAGCCAGCATGAGCTGCCAAAACTTACCACCAATAGCATCTACAGCAAGATGAGCAGATACACGTTGAAACGCTCCGGCTAGGATCGCATCGACGCCACGGTTTCCCCAACATCCAGCTCTCCATACAACTGAGCTGTATCCCGATCGTCTTCCTAGATGTTTCATAACATCAATTGGGTCTCTCCCTTTGAGAACTTCTACCTTCACCCCAAGATTGATAAGACGTTGCTTCAAGTCTTGAGTCTTTTGAATCTCTTTCTGAATATACTTATTTGATGCCATTGCAGCTTCCTGACACTAGCAGAGTTGTGGGAATGTTAGTAATTGTGTTTATCAAGAGAGAGAGGGAGAAATATCATGAGTATGTGAGTGTTGTTTTGGGAGATGAGAGCAACAGCTTACCTCAAGTGCAGCTTCAGCAGCTAGCTCAGCGTCCCCAGTTTCTATTGCTTCTTTTGCCTTTTGTGATGCTTCGGCGGCTGCCGCTGCTGCCTTTGCTGCTGCATTTGCCACAGCAATCGCCCTAGAATTATCACCATGACGGAGCAAGACCCTACATGGTTTTCTTCCGTCAGCTTTCCAGAACTCTTCAACATCTACCCCGTTTGGTAGATTCGGATCGTCATTTGTTAATGGCAGCTCTTTCAAATCTGTTGCATCCATTACCAATACTCGTTCAACAGCAGCTGGAAGAGATTTCCCATCAGTAGCTAACCACTTAAGCCCTTTCAACCGTCCTTGGATCGACGGATCACCAACTGGACCATTGCCAGCTCTCGGAAATGTGGCAACACTATATATGATACAGTTAGTAACCAATTGTAAATTCAATAAGTCAAATCATTCTTTCATATAAACATATTTTTCTCACCATGCATCCACTTGTTCATACCAAGGCATCATAGGATTATCTCCTAAATTTCCCTGCGCATCCTCATCTTCGAATGAGAGATTAAAGAAGTCATCAACCTCTGAGGTGAACTCATCATCTTCCTCCCCATTATCTGTGTTTGCCCAAACAGACTCTGGAGGAGGAGCTATCTCGTACATACCAAAGTCACGATATGAGAGATGTTGTCCACCAAAGTTCTTCCCAAATGAGTTACCATTGCGAGCAAAGGCTTCTGCATCATCACTATCAATAACACTGCAGTGCAAATGACCCATTGGCTATAGTTTGTTCGACAATACAGTATCAGGCAAGAAGAATTAGTAAATGTATGATATTCACACAGTCAAATATCGCAACTACTTACTCTTCCAAATCTTTTCATATGTTGTCTAGCCATTCTTTGCATCTTAGAGTTGGCAAGTTCTGTGTAACCCTCAATCAAATGTTGACAATCCTCTTGCAAGACTCCCATTGTCACACTCACACCAGATGCATGTAATTGCTCAGCACCTTTGAAAGAGTTTTCTTTGATTGGATCTTGACAGCCAATAACTAGACGAGGAATATTGGCCATTTCGATTAGCTGTGTGATTGGTGGCTTTTCTTCTCTATAATAAATGCCAACATTTCGATATGAGTCAAATAGAACGAAACACGCGAGTAAGCAAATCAATCAAACTACAACTCACCCTTGACGCTTATTACTTGGCTCCAATGTAACATACAATGTACTTTCGAAAATATCTTTACGAAATGCGGAATCAGATGGCCAAGATACACACCACTCTCGTAATGGTGTCGATTCTATACCAGCTTCCTGGAAAGCAAATTCTATTGCATGTCCTGTGTAGTTCGACTTTCCCTTTCCTAGAATCTGTTTGTATGTGTGATGGTATGTTAGAATAGTTGAGCATATGAAAAGAAGAATATGTAGCGAATGCATACATAAAACAATTATATTACTCACTCTTCCATCCTTTGCGACTAACACAGCACCACATCTTGGCTTTGGAAATGGTCCATGCGAACCACGCTCTCCTCCACTTGATGCCATATTGATTGCCAATAACATCATTTGTTTATCATTTTTCATTTCTTCAGTTTCCACTTCTTCCTCTTCTTCTTCAATGTTATCTAAAGCAGTGATGATTTCACTTGCAGTATAAGGTTGTTCTTCTGCAATAGTTGTTGCAACAGACCCACCGTTTATCAACTCATCTACATCTGCCTCAGTAGCCTTGTTTACACTTTTGTTCTTCTTCTTGGCAGCTAATTCAATACTACCCACTCTAATATCGTTTGATGTTGAATCTGAAGTGATGGGTGGAATAAAAGTTGATGTATGATGTGAAAATCTTTTTGATGGCGACGGCGGTACAAAACCCAAACTACCATTAAATACCGTCAGTATACCGACAATAGATATGAATGATAAGCCCGTCATGATAGAGAGATATGCTGCTTATTGAATATGATAAAGAACAATGTTAGCCCTGTTTGAGATCAATAATTGCTAGCTCTATCTCTAGAGTGTGGATCCTTTTTGGTATCCTTTATGAGAGTAGAACTCAGTTTGAATGATTAGTTAGATGGTCGATGTTGCTATTGCTTAGCTGATGGCCGATGTTGCTAGTTGCTTAAATTGATTGCTATTGACATTTAGTAGTGTTAATAAGTAGAAGAAGTTGGATGATAGATTCTTGTAGGTTTCTTCACTAGCTATATAGTTATATTTTCACAAACAACAACACGAATAAGGACAAAGATATTTCATTCAAAGTTTAGATACTAATACTATCATTATCATAATATCATTTGATATGTTTCGGCAATCAGCAATACGACTGTCAAGTAAGGGGCGAACAATTATAAGAGATCCGAGGAAGACTAAGAAATTACATGAACAGAGACAATCAGCAGTAGTTGCATCTAAAGAAGAACATCAACCTCAAATACATCAGCAACAATCTGTCAGTAGACCTCGGATGGCGTTTGAACCATCAACAGAAAATCAACAATCTTTGGGTTTAGGATCGTATATGTTAGCCGGAGTCGGTGTAGCAATGGGCGTAACTTTGGTAGGGGCACTATTCGGTGGAATAGGTTGAAAGAGGTAACTAATTTGATACAACACAGAACATACAAACCATATGCAAATATGAAGCTAACTTGAGTCTTTGAACTTGAGGATACAATAACTAATAAAGTTATTAGAATAAAAAGCAAGCATGTTTTCAACCAACTAAATACAGTATTTACAGTAGACTTATACAGAATGGTGTGGGCACTCTAACCATCATTCATTCATGTATTCTATCCAGCGTAGATTCATCATCTTCAGCTTTTGCAACCAGCGCCAGTATATCTCCCAGTTCTGAGAAGGATTCTATGTTCAAGTCATTATCATCTGCTGGCGTTCTATTGGATGCTCTCTTCGGTATATTCTCCATCTTAAACGAAGCTTCTTTTGAGAGCTGACATCTTCTATCATCTATTTCCTCAATTGGAAGAGATGTCTGTTTCGTAAAGTCACTCTTCTTCATTCGAATTTTTTCATCCAATGTTAGTCCATCAGATCCTGTTGTTGCTCTCCGACTTCGACTACTACTACTCTTCGACTTCTTCTTAGTCGAGGCTGCCTTGACTGATTCTGATTCTGTCCACTTTAGGTATTCATCAAATCCAATATCCTTGAGTTTAGTGTATCGTTTCTTTGTCAACATAGTAGGTAATCTTTGTTTGTATAAAGCGTATTGTTTCTGTTGTGTGTTTGCCCAAGAACTAACAGGATGTGATGTTGGGATACAGCAATTGCCGTATTCCTCTTTATAGGATTTCACAACATTATATTGATCATCCCATCTTTTCTTTAACATTTCTTCAATCCCTAGCGTGTCCAGCTTATCCAATACATTGTTAAACGACGAGTGTGAGACGGGTACAGACCTCAAACCTCTCAAACTACTGTTCAACTTTTGCAGCTCACTGAACACTTCTTCAAGTGATACAGTTTCAGCCCCAGATGTTGTATGATCTACTTCATCTACCTCTTCAGCCAAAGATGATAACGAGCTTCTCTTTTCCGAGGTATAATCATCATCTAATTCTATGAATTGAAATTGAATAGTTGGCATGGACGCTGATAGAGTTTTGGGACGATTACTTCTTGATGACTTCTTCTTCTTCTGTCTAGCCTCTTCAGCTTTGGCACGAAGTTTTGCCTCAAACTTATCTTTTGCAGCTGCAGCTGTAGCAGTCTTTGCAAATACAGATCCATTACTTGATATTGATGCAGCAGTATCAGATTGTATACCTTTCTCATCTAACATTTTTCGTCTAATCTTATCTTCATAGGATTCTGAGTAAGAAGATGCATTGTCCATAGATGGTGGCATTGATGCTGAAAGATTTGATGGTCTATTTCTATTAGGTTTGCCTTCAGCTGCCACCTTGGCTTTTATCTTGGCCTCAAAGGTACTGTTAGTTGATATATCAGGGGTAGCCATTCTTTTTGGTGCATTGGCCTGCTCAATCTTTTCTCTAATCTTTACTGCATATGCTGCACTGTCATCTGTAGTAGCTCGACGATCTATGGATGACTTCTTCTTCTCTCTATTATTATATAAATCCTCCATTGTATCTGTTTCTTTTATCTATTGCTTTCACTGCCTATCATGCAACATCATATATCCATATCATTACTTTTTAAGGCCCAAGAATAGTAACCCCCTTAAAGTGAGTGCACACTATATCGTAGAAGAACCGACATAGTATATGATGTGTATATTATGCTTAGTAGGTAATATCAATACAACGCAAGCTACCGGCTTGCAAAAAATGGATTCTGGAAAAAAATGGATTCTCCTAACAAATTGGACATTTTACCTAGTAAAATTGAGGATCTCATAATATGATATATATAAACTGTTATTGCAATACCGACGTAACCAACACTATTAGTATGCATAAGAACAATAAATAAACTGTATAGTTCACTATAATTGCAATGTTTATAGTAATATTGCCTCTTTACTGGTCAAAAGATACCCAAATTTGCCTTATTATACCGTACCGATTACGAGGATACCTAAAAAACACCAATATAATGATGGCCAAGTTCGTTAGTCAACTGTATTCATAGCACCCATGCATTAGCTTATATCCTTTACAACATGCTAAGTATGTACAGATCTCTCTAGCCCCTATTATACAAGTACCTTCATAACCATTGATATTAAGCTTTGGCATCATCCGCTGCTCCTGATACTCTTGATGTTCTTTCCAACAACAAATCAAAATCGATATAAGGCTCATAATGCGACACCGCTCTCGATACACGTCTTATATCATCTACCTGAAATTTCGGGGTCATCGTTCTAATAATCTTTGCCGCATCTGCAGGGGCTTTTCCAGCAGCTACTAATACCGGAGGACCACTAGATCCACTATCGGTAATCATTTCCACTACTTCTTGGCTCAATACTACCTTGTTGGGGTTGCCCATCCCGTCATCACATCCTGTACACACAACGAGAGCCGATTCAAATGGTATGTTCCTTCTTTTTCTTCTGCGATACTCTCCCAAGAAACCCAAAATGATATCATCTCGGGTGGCATGACATACATATATTGTTCTACTTCCTTCAGGTTGTCGTTTCATTGTTCTAAGGAATGCTGCTAGATCAGTAGTTACCATGGACATTCCAAGCATCCTACCCTGTACATTTGAGCCTACATCATAATGCCGATATCGAAAATCTGCACCTGGAAGATGCGCGTTTCACAGTTTGTAATAGATAGAAGAGAGATGAGAGTAACTTCTGTTAGTGCATGTGGTTTGCAAAGGCATTCAAATTTAGGCACATAAAGATCAAATAAAGTAATCAAATCACCGGGACTTCATAATAAATGCTTGACATCACATGATAAAACAACACTAATGCGGACTTTCCAGATAAAAGTGTAGTGCCAAATTGACTTTCGATATCGGCCAGCGCCGGACATCCTAAATAAGGACGATCTGGTACACACCCTATAATTGGGACCTCCTCTCCAATGTGATGCTCAATTGCTTTTGTTAGATATTGTCGTGTCTGCTCATACTTCTCAGGATCGATTTTGTTAACAACAACACCTGCAATATTCACTCCATACTGTAAAAACAGTGAACGATTGACTTCGAACTCATCAAATGCTCTGGAAGATGCGCGTTTCACCGTTTATGAAGACGAATAGAGGAGATAGTAACATTTGTTAGTACATGTGGGTTGCAAAGGTAATCGAATAAAGGCAAATATAGGTCAAATAAAGTAGTCAAATCGCTGAGTCTTCAATCATATGATAAAACAATACAAACGCGCACTTTCCTGCCTAATCCACCGTTGACAACTAAGATAACATCAGCACCAAGTTCAGCCGCTACCCGAGCGTTGCTAGCACCGACAATCGATCCAACACCAGCATGACCAGTTCCCTCAATAATTACGCTAGATGAATTGTTCGATGTACTTTTGACTATATTCAAATAAGCTCGTCTAATATCTGCCATTTGTTCGCTGTGATCTATCTCTCCATCTAAATAACTCTTTGTATATCCTCTCGGTATTGCAATAACAGTTTATATATATCATATTATGAGATCCTCAATTTTACTAGGTAAAATGTCCAATTTGTTAGGAGAATCCATTTTTTTCCAGAATCCA
>Ga0214481_100752_pt1 | contig 15514 bp, 17 predicted proteins | sample M1_20Mar14CPVII9_4_FD_165057 | JGI IMG/M metagenome (GOLD analysis project Ga0214481, IMG submission 165057) | Marine eukaryotic communities from Monterey Bay, California, United States - M1_20Mar14CPVII9sort6BwellG10 | ecosystem: Environmental > Aquatic > Marine > Unclassified | place: USA...
TGGATGAACGAGATGTTCTGAAGGTCGTAAACTGGAATGTGCTATACGGATTTAATTATAAAAAATCCATTGAGCAGGGTGTCGATTGGATCAGAAGTCAAAAAGCAGACGTTGTCGCCTTGCAGGAATTAAATGGACATACGGAAGCGGGTCTAAAAACATTGGCTGGAGACTGGGGGCATGAACATGCGGTAATTTTAAAGGAAAAAGGTTTTCCGGTCGGGTTGACGTCAAATCAGCCTATCAAAGTCATCAAGCGTAGGGTGGCGGGATTTCACCATGGCTACCTTCACTGTAAAACGCAGGGGATTCATTTCTTCGTGGTCCATTTTTGGCCGGGAAAATATAACGAAGTCAACGTGATTCTCGATGAGATTGCACCGCTTCTGAAGCAAGAAGAGCGGGTGATTATTCTGGGAGACTTCAATGGTTGTTCGCCAAAAGACGAGGCATTCCTTGTTGCAAATGCCAGGCTTAGACAAAGAGATTATACCTTTGTTGAGAGAGTTGAGGCCAAGGGGTTTGTCGATGTGGTGAACAAGCACGACTCAACTGCTAAAGTGTCGTGCCCGTCTCCAATTACTATTCCAAGATGGTCCAAAGACATGGAGGAATTGAAACTAAAACGGTATCGGATTGATTTTGTTTTTGCAGATCAAGTGTTGGCAAGAGATTCACGTTCGGGCACAATTTCGTTAGCCAAAGAGATTGATGCAATTTCGGACCATTACCCAGTCATTGTTGAAATTGATAAATCGAAGAAGCGTAAGTTGGATCGGGACGGTGGCGGTTAGTCGTATTCGCGTGCTGGAGTTATTCAATCTGAATTCAGTACACCTATGAACTTCAATTTAAGCGGCTTTTGTGCTTTAAAAACGAAAGTTTGATTCGTCACTCGCCAGGAGCAGCAATTGATTGGCAATTGATCTGGGTAGATGGGGTATAGAACTGGCCCAGTCATTGTTTGTTTTGTTTATAGCAGGCAGGGAAAATGGATGCGGATATAAAAAAGGATTCCAGCATTTTTGGTGCCATTAAAACATACCGAACGATATCGCTGATGCTGTTGCTTGGCGGCTGTTGTGCTGGGTTTTTGATATTTGACGTCATTACGCCTTATCTCATGCCAGAGCCGTTTTCCGGTATGGTTGCAATAGGCGTCGTGACCGCGCAGCTTACCGTCACTTGCGTTTGGGGAACATTGGTTCGCGGTACATTTTGGGTCCGGTTCCCGCGGACTTTGCTGTTACTGGTATTTTCGTGGGCAGGATTCTCTCTGGGAATCGATTTTATTGGGGATGGCGGTCCACCGATTCGATTATCTGCTCGGATAACGTGATTCATAGGATTTTTAATAACCTTTGTGCCATTAAAAGCTGCTTCCTTATGGTCTCGATGGCAGATCGTTCAAGATAACCAGAAGGGAAACGCGAGTTGTGTTTCTACCTATTCGATTAGGGAGATTATGTTAGGTATTTCCCTCTTATCTCTTTCACTTGGAATTGGTCGCGCAATTATTCCATTCGAGGGAATTTCACGGATATCATCTTTACAGAATGATCCGGAATTTTTGGTTATCATCTCGATCTACGGTCTCGTCAGCTCACTCGTAACAATTCCATGCATTTGGATATCTCTTAAAGTAGATATGGATAAAGTCATCCGCTGGACCTGTATATGGATTATCTATTGCCTTTTATTGTCGGTAATTGAGATCGGTGTGGTAGGGCTAATTGCTCCGCTTTTTATTATCAGGCCGGCGGTGCTTGGCTTGATCCTGGGAAATCAGCTTATGGGAGCGATTATACTAGGGATCTGTTTTGCACTTCGAGGCTTAGGCTATAAGCTCAGGCGACCTCAGCGAAAATCAGTTCTACCGAGGAGCGGTGAGCAAAGAAATTTTATGCAAGAATAAGCTAGGGCACATCGACGCGTTAATGGCAGAGAATACAGTTGCATTGGAACGCGTTTTGATAATGTTGTGTTGGGTCGGGTATTTATATTTTTAAGAACGCTTTTATGGAAATTGAGCGAGGAATTCAAAAATCAATAAAATACGCGATTGTCGGGTTCTTCATACCTGTCTTTAGTGTTGGAGTCTATTGGATTGTTTACCCAATGTTTTATGACATCCATCCAATCGATCGCGAAAATGACCTTGCCCGATTGCCTCTTCTAATTTTGGTGTCGTCGACTGGTTTGGCAGTGATTTTCGGCTTGTCCGGGTATGCTTCTTTCGCGCCGAAGCGAGGTATTTCTTTCATCCGATCGCTCATGATTATTGCGGGTCTAACCGCGATCGCTGTGTACTCGATTCAGCCCAGGGTTCATCGAAAAAATGTTGAGCAAGATAGCTCGATGGAAATTGCAATTCCAATCGCGGCGGCCTTGATCGCTACCGTTGCAATCTTAATTTACAGTCACGTAAGGTCTAACTGCCGGCCAGAATCAAATGCGCTGGATTCAGGTGACGAGGTCGGTAGCTGAGTTTGAGGAAATTCAATTCTATTTGATTTTAGATGGTTGTTTTTTTGTTTCTTAAGACCATCGTAAATCATTGAGCAGTTCCAATTTTTAAATTGGGTTTTTTGCGTTCGGTGTTTCGTCGTGTATAGTGTCGTTGGAGTGAAACCGAATTGAATTGCGATCTTAAAATCTAAAAACTTGAAAATGCTTCTAAACTTTTTGTCAGCTTGATTTCCCCTCAGTTACATCGTCTTGCTTGAGTAGTACATGACCTCACCAGAGCACACCATGGTTGGGATACTCGGGGCGCTGGCTCTGGGGCTTCACAAACGGTATGGCTGGCAGGTAGTTGCCTTCGCCGCGGTAGCCTCCAATGTGCCAGATTTAGATGGTTTGCCAATGCTGATTGATATGGAACGATTTGAATCGGGGCATCGCGTTTGGGGGCACAATTTTCTTTTGATTGTGGCAACCTCAATCGTTCTTGGGTGGACACAGGCCAGATTTGGATGGATTCATAGGATTGGGGGCTATTTCGCCAGATTCCTTCCAAGCGAAGTAGCAGTCTCTCGAGAGTCTCCGCCGCTACCTATTCCAACGTCAGCCTTAATTTTTGTAGGAATTGGCTTTCAGTCCGTGCACCTTGTATGCGACATGGTGGTGTCGGGAGGGCAAGGACTTTCCGACTGGCTCGTCAAGCCATTTTGGCCGTTCCGGCAGATCGGTTATGTCTATCCATTAATACCATGGGGCGACATTGGTCCAACGGTCATAATGATGGCTGGGATCATTGGCATTGCGAAAATTGGCCGGGCTCAATTTGTCGCAATGCTAACGTTGGTAGTGCTGGTCATCTATTTGATTTCTCGTGGCTATTGGATTTAGGGTTGCTGCATTCAAGGGTAACTTTCCCGGCGGTCACATTTTGTAAGTTTGTTTTTTCGAAGTGATACAGTAACATTGGAGCGTCGAATTGTTTCTCGCTGTCCGATCCATTTTGTTTTCACCAAAATGAAGAACGGACGGGTTGGATTGACCGCATGTTACATCACTGTCTTCAAGAAAGGGCTTGCGTGACTGATTGATCGCGAGTTTAAAATGAAACAGTTTTCACTAAAAACACTTTTTATTATTACCCTCGTCGTGGCGATCGCAATCATTGTGATTCCGTTTGTTCGGTTTAAGCTGGCGGAGCGAAGGTTCCATCAGGCCATCGATCCGATATGGGCGCAAGCTCCTTATTCCTCCTCGCTCGTTGAAATTAAAGATACCAACGATATTGTTTTGAAATTTTGTGAGATTGGTTTGCAACTGGATTCGGGGGGCACCCTTGCCAAGCTGCCCGATAGAGGGTCTGGTTGCTACGAACTTGATTGTGCGGAGGGTAAATTCTACGTCATGGTCGACGATGGTATCTACGAAAGTCTTGGTTACATTATATCGGGGCTCTCGCCTTACTGTTTGCTTAGAGATGCGCTTATGTTGGATAACGAATCGCCGACTTCGACAGCGGATCTATGGCAAGTCCGTTCGTTAATGATGCCTGTTGGATGTGAGGACCGATTACAGCATTTCGAAAGCTCCCAAAAAAAAGGATTCATCAGCGGGCGGCTCACGGGTAAAGGAGAGACGCATCTGGTGTTGTTTGATTCGACGGGTCAGCATTCTATTTTAGTGGTAGCGTCGGAGCCAAAAATCGACGCTTGGGATCGGTTGGCCGAACGGCTTTGTTTAGTTAAAGATACGGAGATTGAGCCAACTCCAAGTGACTGAAAATGCGTTTAAACGGACAAATTATGCAAACCCCATTCGACGAGTATTTCTACCCCATTTTTGGTGTTGGTGTCCTGCTGGCCACTGTCGTCTCTTTGTATGCCGGTAGTGCACGGGGATTGCTCTTGCCGTTGCTTTGTCTCATTGTTGGTGTCATTTCGTTTTGGGGATCCCTGTTTATCGGTTTTGAAGTTGGTTATCAAATGTGGCAGACTTCACCGGATCCGCCTGATGAGGCTTTTAGTGATACTTCTCCAATGGGCGCATTGCTGGTTGGCTGGGTGCCAGCGTCACTCTACTGTGGATTCCTATTTGGCGTTGCAAAATTTATTCTATTTCTGATTCCCAAACGTGAGCCAAGTGATGTTCAGAAGACTGCGGCCGCGGAGCGAATTGAAAGTGGAAATCCATTTCAAGGTCCGTAGTGCATTGACGACGTAAACATTGTTTCTGGGGCAAAATCTTTTAGTTCACGTAGAGGGGCGTTTGAATTAAGCGATGTTTTGCGTTCTTAATCGGCTGACGCTAAACTCCTGCAGTCGTAGCGTGTTTTGGCGATGCAAGTGACTTTTTTAAATGGGTCTGTTTCTTTGGAGGCATGGATGGAACGAGTTGGAGACCGAGACAGTGTCGCAGGTGATCGGTTGATTGGTGCAAATCGCTTTAGCATTAACGAATTGTTCGGTCTGGTTTTCGTTTTTGCGGTAGCTGCATTTTCTGCATCGATTGGGTATTGGCTGATTTCATTGCTGTGGCTTGGTTTCCTGGCTGGAATTAAGCTGGGCCCACGGTCGAGCTATCCCACTTTTTTGATCGTTGTGTTCGGTTTAGTTGCAGGAGGTTTATTTGCTGCGGCAATTTTTGCAACGCGTGCGACATTCTTTTTGTATCCGTCAAACGGAATTGACTTGATCGAAGCGAAAAGTGCAACGATCGCTGCGAATACTCGCGGCTTGTTAATCGCCGGAACTCTGGTGCTTTGGGGGCCGCCAATTTTGATGACCCTTTGGTTGGCGGTACTACCCTTCAGACGTGTTCGTGGGAATACCAATTTAGCGGAACGGAATCGGAGGCTACCACCTTCGACTGGTTAGTTTCTGTATCGTCGAAGTGAGTGATTTTTTGTCTTTCGGGAAACCGCGGTGTTAACTGGCTTCCCATTTTGGTTTGCCGACGTTTTACTAAATTATTTGGGGCGTGAAGATGAGTCGTCGGGAAAGCCGTTGGAAATTCCAGTTGTCGTTGCGATTCCTGTTTGTTCTCACGGCAGTCGTTGCACTCATGCTTGCCCCGCCAATCCAGCGAAGCCTCCTTCAGAAACGAGGCCGAGCCTGGGTCGAGAGCCAAAATGGCCATGTCACGTTTGCCCATAAATATGACGCGGCGTCGGGTTTTTACAAACACGATTCCCAATTTCCTGCTCCAAGTTGGTTGGTAGGAATCTTCGGTGTGGATTTCTTTGATTCGGTCGATGCGGTCGTGCTCGACAATATGGAAGTCGTCGATCTATCCCCTTTGACCAATTTTAGGGAACTGCGTTCTTTGGGAATCATGATTGAGATAGACGACAAACTTGATTTTCGCCCATTGGCTGAGCTTAAGAAGCTTGAAAATTTGCACTTGGCATACACAGATATTTCGGCGGAGCGGCTTGGTGAGATACGCGAGTTGCTCGATTGGGTCACGGTGACAGCGGCAAATCATCCAGAAAAGTAATGTCAGATTGAGGTCGTTTGAATTTCAAAGTTTTGGTGAATTGATCCCACATTTTATTTGTCAAAATTCACAAGGCTTCCACCGAGTATTGGATAGGGTTGATCGTGATTTAGTTTTCACTGGACTTTGCGAATTGCGGTGTTAGCGGATCGCATTTTTTGTGAATTGAGTAACTTGTTAAATTTCTAAATGTTTTGTCGCCTCACAGCAAATTGACGCGGCTCTTTTGCGGGAGTTGGCTGTAGGCTCAGAGTTTTTACGTCCGTGAGTTTTTTGGGGGTGGTTTGGGAAGTTATACATTCACTTATTGTTTTTGTTGTGATACTTTCACCGGAACGAAATTAAGGGTATAAGAGTATCTGGCGGAACCGGTAGTACAAACGCGATTAGCTAGGTGCCGGTTATTATTCATTTGGAAGTGCTTGCTCGGCTGGTGCCGGCCGCGGTCTTCAAAACCGTTGAGCCGCATGGAAATCATGTGGTTGGTGGGTTCGATTCCCATGCATTTCCGCCATTGAATTCCAGTTGGTTTGAATTCAGCGATTTACTCGATGGGGAGCACTGTTATCCGCCTCAACGATGCCCGCCAACGAGACGGTTCGGTATCGGAACCAGCGTCGACACGCTGCTTTCAATGTTTTCGGCCGCAGTCGCAGTGCTATTGCGGTCTCATTCCTCGGATTCAAAACGAGACCGAAATTATTCTTGTTCAGCATGTTAGCGAGCGAGATCACCCATTCAATACTGCGAGAATGGTGCGTGCAGCTCTCGATCGAACCAAACTGGTGTGTGGCAATTCAGAACGGTTAGTTGACGCGAACCTTGGATTGGGCGATTCGGTTGGGTTGTTGTACCCCTCTAACACGGCGATAACACTCGCGAACATCCCTGAAAATGAAAGACCGAGCCAGATTGTGGTGATTGACGGCACGTGGCCCCAGGCGAAAGCGTTGGTTCGTGATCTACCGCAGCTGAGAAGTTTGCCCCATTATCAATTGTTGCCCACGGAGCCAGGTAACTATCGGATTCGTTTAGAACCAAACGACGTTTCTCTTTCGACTTTGGAAGCGGTTGTTCAAGCTTTGCGGGAACTCGAGCCAGAGTTAACTGATTTAGATAAATTAGTGGGTGCGTTCGAAACAATGGTTCAACGGCAGCTTGACCATCCTAAGGTGAAGTCATCCCATTATTCAGGGGGAAGGAAATCTGGCCATACCCTAAATATTCCTGCTGGCTTAATCAATTCTCAAAAATCGATTGTGGTCGCCTACGGGGAACTGGAGTGTCGCGAAGAGGGACTAACGGGCGACATTATTGATTCGCAGCGTGGTCCTTTGGTGTGGAGTGCTCATCGTTTAGGTGAATCAGTTGATTCATCTTTGGCGAACTTTGAATCTTTTATAAAGCCCAAGAGGCGACTGACGAATTCATTTCTCGCGCATTTGGAACTGTCAGGTGAGCATTTTGAAAACTGGGAAACTGTTGACCAGTTCCGCGAACGCTGGGGGGATTTTTTGCAGGATGGGGATACGTTGGTGGTTTACCACCCCAGCGGAATTCGGATGCTTGAGCACGTGAATGCAAAATTGGACAATTGGATTACCCTAAAGTCAATCAATTTTCACAATCAAGAATCGCGTCGGACATTGAGTGAGTTCGTCAACGATGAGTGCGGCATGTTTGAGTTGCATTTGCCTCATTCTGGACGTGCGGGTGCACGCCTGTCCAATTCTGTCAAATTGGTGAAATATTTAAGGGAAGTTGCATTGGGGAATATTAAAGTGGAGCGCGGTGAATGATTTATTTTCGGTTTTTAATTTGTGGTCTGTTGGTCTTCATTGGCTCGCAGGCAAATCAGGTGTCCGGTCAGGTAGAGTTATTTTCGACGCCTGGGGTTAACTCAATGGGCCAACAGGTTTCTTACTTTGGCTCGGCTCCTCAAAACGGGCGCTTGGTTTTGGATGCCAATAATGGTTTCTTTACGAAAGGGGCCTTCCGGGCGATTGGAAAGCACGCGGCACCAGAATCTGATCGTGCTTTGATCTCAAGTCATTTTGATGGCTTGCAGGCGGTCGGTAGTAAAATTTCTGGAGAGGCGTGTTGGTATTTGTGGAAAGCGAGCCCAGCGGCGGCGGAGTTAAGGATTTATTTCGATGTTCCGCGTGCTGAAGCTGGTGTTAAATGGGAAGTTTCCGTTGGGAATAGTGAATTTCAAATTGCGACATCCGTGAGTGATGGTCGCGAGCCGCAAAGTTATGCGTTTCCATTGGAGGTTGGTTCATTGGGATTGCAAAAGATCGCCATCCGCAAATTGGATTCGAAGAGTAAGTCGGCGACGAAATTTAAAAAAATGGAGGCAACCGGGGCAGGGATTGATGGTGCGCGTTTGATCCGGGCGAGGTGGCGTCCAGCGGCTGTCCATGCTCGATACGAGTCATCCCAGTGCAAAAATTCAGCGGTTTGGGTCTTCGAAACGCAAAGCGTACGGCAGTGTTCATCTTACTCTCCGATAACGACTGCGTTCGGTTACTTTGGTGCCTCTTTTAATTCGGACGGGCTGGCGGCAGGTGGCGTTAACTTCTCGATGTGGGCAGCGAGTCGAAAGGCTGAGAAAATGCCAATGGTATCGGAAATGCCCCATTTGCTTGCCACCGCAAACCCTGCTGCTGAATTTAGTGGCTTCGGTCACGAAGGCTCCGGCGTAAAGATACGAAATTGGGATCCGTATCAGCGGCATCCCCGATCAGTGATTCAGGGGTTGAGGGTGGAGTCGTCCGACGGTGTTGATACGTTTTATGGTTATTTGTTTGAAGAGTCCGAGCAACGTTGGGTTTTATTTGCCGCAGGTCGTCGACCCTCAAAAAGTAAAAAGGGCCAGCCCGGATTACGCGCCGGTTCATTTTGTGAGGTTCCCGGGCCGCCCAATGTCGAACGAACTGGTGATATTGTTCGAGAAGTGAAACGGAGAGGCTGGTTTTACGGGGCGGACAAGAAATGGCATGTTGCAGACACATTGCATTTAGGTGATGACCCAGCCAACACCAATCGATTTGTGCGAGCTTTGGATGATGGCTGGTTGTCGATGGGGACTGGGGGCGTTGAAATGTCGACCGGCCCTCGGGTAGCTCGGCTTCGCGAGCCACCTAGTAAATTGCCAATTTATCTAACGCCGAAGTGCGCAAGTCAGTTGTTTGAGTTGCCAGTTGAGATAGGTAGACCGAAAGTTACCAAAATCAAAGCGGACAGCGTGTTGGTGAGCTATCCGGGCCTCAACGCCGGATCTCAAACGCGGGCTACGCTCTATTACGGTCGGTCTGATTGTGTGACCTTTGTAAAACGGAAATTGCACAATACAGAGAAAAAAGGCGTGAGTAGCGAGCAATTCGAAGGGGATAGAACTTGGCAATATGAGACTGCTGTTATCGACGTTAAGGGTTCGAGGGCAGAGTTTTTGCTAGATTCTTTGACTCCCGGCACGACTTATTTTTTTCGGGTGTTGGTCGAGGGTAGCCAGGGCAAAAGTTGGGCATTTGAAACGGGAGAATTTAAGACGCTTAGGAAATAGAGATCGGGGCTTGATTTGAAAACGAAGCTGTGCTGCGGCTCAATTTGTGGTTAAATTTACCAAACTATCGAGTCAGCCATTGGCTCGATTGGCGGTGTTGGAGATCACCGGCGTTGGCGATTGCTGCGTTTAAACCGGTCATACGGACATTGGCAGGATACCTATACCGTTTAAAGCGGTCGGTGAACCGGGATTTAAACTCGGTCTGAGTTATGTTTTAACAGAAGGGTTTGACAGTTAAACGTGGAGTTCTAGAATATGAGAGCGTTGTCATTTCCCACAATGCCCGCTCTATTTGTGGCGGCCATTTATTCATCACGAGTTAAACATGACCGGAATTGTTCTTCATCAATCCTTGTTCCTCGCGTTTGGTATGCCCGGTATTCCGGAGTTACTGATCATCATGGCGATTTTGTTGTTGCTTTTCGGCGGCGCGAAACTGCCCGGTTTGATGCGGAATTTGGGACGCAGTGTAAATGAGTTCAAGACCGGCATTAAAGAAGCGCCTGCCGATAGCGCGATCGAAGACGACAGCGACAGCCTTGACTAACCGCCTGATTTTTATCTTTTCGCAAGCGTGAAGGCTTAATTACTTTTTTTCATCTGGAAATGCCTCTTCATGGCAGACACTCTCACATTACAGCATCAGTTACTCGGCTTCTTCGGACTTGGCAGTCCGGGGGTTGGTGAGTTAATGGTGATTGCCATTGTGGCGGTCGTGTTGTTTGGTGGGAAATTACCTGAGGTAGCGCGGACGCTTGGCGGTACCTATCAGCAGTTTCGGAAGGGGCTTTCCGATATACAGTCCACGATTAAGAACGATCTCGATCTCGACGCCGCTTCTCTGAATCGGTTGCCAGAGTACAACGATGTTGTTGATGATTACGACGAACCGACGGCACCGAGTTTTGACACTCCGCCCGAAGACGAAGATTAATCAACTTTTGTGGCTATCTGCGGCAAACGAATAAGTCGTTAACCGAACCAATGTTGACTCGGACAGGCTTTCATTTTTGCGACGGTACTTTTTCGTTCCGCAATTTCGAATCTTCCTTATTTTCGAAGATTGATTGATGTCATTAACCAGGTTTCCACAATTTACAAAGACTGTTGAAGGTTGCTCCCCTTTGGTGGCTGAGATCGTTTACTTGCCGTTTGAGCTTCAATCTGAGGCTACAGTTTTCGCAATTTTAATCGGGGTTGGGGAACATTATCTGTTGGTCCCAATCAATGATGAAAATGTCGTCTTGTTGAATGGTGAACCGACCGAATCAGTTGTTTTGTCGGATGGTGATCGAATTCAATACCAAGAAGACCAATTTGTATTTGGGTCAGGGAACGGGGAAGGCCGTCCACAGATTTCTCCGACTGATACAGAGTTGGTGGGAGAAACGACGCTTTTAGTGAACCATCGGATCAATAACTTTTTTCAGGTGATCAATGGAGGCGGTTTTTTATTGGACACAGGTATCGCCAATAAGGATTTTGATCTTGTGAGTCGTGGTTGGAGTACCGTGAAGGCCAAGCAGGAACAGTTGGCGAACCTGCTTAGTAAGGTTGTGTCGCTCAATCATCTTCCCGTTTTGACGGTTGAAAAGGACGAGCTAAACGAATTGATCAACCGTTCCCTGGAGGCCTGGTCTGCAAAAAGTACCAGCGAGGGATTCAAATTTGAGTTGAACCAAAGTGATGAGATTTATTTTCAATTTGACCGATCGCATTTAGCGATGGCGATTGACGCTTTGCTCGATTTAGCGGCCAAGGCAAGTTTTCCTGAAACTCGATTAATTCGAATTGATTTAAGTGTCCGTGAAACCTTTGTCCATTTGGGAATTGGTTATGAGGGGACTGGAATTAGTATCCAACCGGAGAACAGTCAGAATATAAGAACGCAAGCCAATGAGACGTCCGGCGGTGTCGAATTTAATTTCTCCAGAAGCCTCGTTCGTGCTCATGGGGGTGATCTGGTACTAACACAGCACGGTGTGGATCAACGGTGTATTAATATTTATCTTCCCCTTAACGCAACTGACGCATCAAAATAGGCTCAAGTTATCTTTATCACGGCAGTCACTCTGAGCATTTAGAATCCTGTCTGTGTCACGAACTCGCTCGGCAAAAAAAATCGAAAATTAGATGGAAGATTGAATTCCGGTTATTCGGCCTATGACGATCCACCGTTGGTGTTTAACGGCAAATCGAGGTTGACTTTACCACTGATAACGGTGCTTACCGTTGGGAAAGCGATGCAACTAGCGAGTGCATGCCGTTCGTGGCGATAAACCCCTTAGCCAAGAAACCAATCATTGGACGCTAGCATGGTTGGTTTGTTACGGTAATTAAAACAGTGGTTTTGAGGACTTCAATTGATGAGATTGAAGGAAGGCAGTAAGATACGGCCCGACTCGAAACCATAATTATAAATGGACATTGTAATTTGGAATTGTTGATCGCTCGAGTCAACAAAGCAAGATCACGGAGGATCGGATGCATCAACGATTTAGAAGTTCTTTAACGATGGTATTTTCTCTTGCCATCGGAGTCTCAGTTCTTGGGACACAGGCAGTGGCTCAGAATGATTCAGCTAATCAAAACAAAGCGACGGAATCGCCAACGTTTCGCGTGCCTAAAACTGATCAAGTACCGAAAACTGGTGGAACGCCAAGGATAGCTGATTCATCAAACGACATGCCTGGTAAGGTTGCCCCCGCTAAACGAAAGCATCCCCTCGACCGTGCGGTTTCAATCGCAGAAACGGCTTTGGGAAAGATGCGTCGCGATGTTTACGACTACTCAGCGATTTTAGTAAAGCGACAGCGGGTAAACGGAGTGCTTAGCGATGCAACCTATATGGGAACCAAAATACGGTGCCCACGACGGTCCGAAGCAGGCGTTGAGACACCGTTCAGCATTTACATGAGATTCATGAGACCTAAAAAGGTTGCCGGTAGAGAGGTGATCTGGGTAGATGGGAAAGATGATGGGAAGGCGTGGGTCCACGAGGGTGCTGGTGCACCTCTGTTGAGATTGAAAACGTTTCATCTCGATCCAAAATCCGCTCTGATGATGCGAGGTCAGCGAGAGCCGATCTACGAAGCTGGACTTGAAAATCTGATCATCAAGCTGATTGAAAAAGCGGAGCGAGATCGTGCTGCGGGACTGTGTGAGGTCAATTACACTGAAGGCGCAACCATTAACAAGCGGTCTTGTTCAGTGATTGAGCTTATTCATGAAGATCAACGAGAGCCTTATGAGTTTTATAAAGCTCAGGTGTTCATTGACGATGAACTGGGTTTGCCGATTCGATTTGCGGCTTATGATTGGCCAACCGCTCCAGGTGAAGCTCCAGAGTTGATTGAAGAGTACACCTATGTAAACATTGAAGTGAATGTTGGACTTACGGATACCGACTTTGATCCAAGGAACCCCAAGTACCAGTTTAAGGGCTTGCCCAACTAGGTCTGCTGTCGGCCAACTCCCGAATCCGGGATATTAACGAAAACAGGAAAAGCCACCGTCATATTTTGACGGTGGTTTTTTTTGTATTGACTTGTGGAGACTAATACGGACAAGCAGGTCAGGATTTGATAAGATTGGTAACAGCCAGCGAAGTCGCTCGTTTGGTGGAACCAAAGATCATTAACCCTTTAGTTTTTCAATGCCTCCAAGAAATCTACTCTTAATCGCTTTGACGATTGTTGTGTCGATGGCCTGTTATTCAGTTGCCTCGCGGAATCGATATGCAAATTTATTTGCGGAAGCAATTGAGGTAATTGACAAAGAATCGCTAAAACGAGTGTCGCGGGAAGATCTTTTTGTTTCTGCAATGCAGGGCATGCTGAAAGATCTTGATGAACACTCAATGTATTTGTCTGGTGAAGTTTTCCAGATGTTCGATGAAGACATGCGTCAAGAGTTTGGCGGGGTTGGTGTCTATGTTGAAATGGATCCCCGTTCCAAGCGGTTGACTGTCCTGGCGCCAATGCCAAACACGCCTGCGTCAGACGCCGGCTTTCAGCCCGGTGACCAGGTCGTAGAAATTGACGGCAAGTCGGTGGATGGGCTTGATCAGCGTGAGGTGGTAAAGCTATTGCGCGGTCCCGTTGGAGAGCCGTTCGAGATTACGTTTGATCGCTCTGGGAAGTCGGTGAAAATTCAGGTTGAACGTAAGGAAATTGCAGTCGACAGTGTGCATGGAGATTCCCGGTTGGAAACTGGTTGGGATTTTCACCTTCAGGAGCATCCCAACATTGGGTACGTCCGTTTGGTTCAATTCGGGCGTAATACAGCGACGGAGCTGGCAGCGGCCTTAGAGCAAATGGGTGAAGTCGACGGTTTAATTATTGATCTGCGGAATAACACAGGTGGTTTGCTGGATGTAGCAGTCGAGGTTTGCGATTTATTTTTACCAGAGGGCAAAAAAATCGTGACTACGAAAGTGCGGGATCGACAAACTGATAGCGTGATGTTTGCTGAGAGCCCGGAAAAGACGGATCCGACGATTCCAATTTGTATTTTGGTCAACCGAAACTCTGCCAGTGCAAGTGAGGTCGTTTCGGGATGCTTACAGGATCATGGCCGAGCGACTGTAATTGGAGAGCAGACTTGGGGAAAAGGAACGGTTCAAAATGTGATCCCCATTCAGCGCGGTGAAAGCGCATTGAAGTTAACAACGGCGAGTTACTGGCGGCCCAGCGGTCGCCATATTGACCGTTATGACGAAATCGCCAAGGAAACAGAAGTTTGGGGCGTCCAGCCTGATGAGGGCTGGAAGATAGAGCTGTCCGAAGAAGATATTTTTAAAAACTCACGTGTACGTTATGTCCGTGAGTTAAAAGGGCTGCTGACGCCAGAACAGCTGGAAATGGTTCAGGAGATTAGCCAGCTAAATATGGAGGCGTTGGAAGCGAAACTAAAGGAGGAGGAGGGGGCGGGTCCGCCCGCCGAGACCGAGATGGTTGTGCCGTACGTTGATCGCCCGCTGGAACGTGCAATTGAGTTTATGAAAGGATTCTTTGATGATCTTCCGAACGCAATTTAACGTGGAGCGGGTTTAGCTAATAAATTCAGGTGGCTCTCAGCTGAGCGCTACGACGTAAACCACTCCATCGAGCTCCACCTCGTCATTAACGCGAAGCTGGCGGCGACGTCTGGTTTCAAGTTCGCCATTGACGTTCACTTCACCACCTTGAATTAAACGTTTCGCCTGTCCTCCAGTCGCGACTCCGCAGGTCTTTAGGAACTGATCCAAATGGATTGTTGGTTCGCGAGTTTCCTCCGCAGCATCTGGTTGGGGAGGAGCAGTGGAGTCCAGATTGGGTCGTTCAGGGGGAGGTGGGTTTTCCATGGTTGGATTCTTTACCAGTCGAATGAAGTTTCGTAACCGTACTGAATCAAATGCTTTCCAGCGTACTCTTTAAACCAAGCTTTATTCTGTTCAGTAAAGTAATTGGTGAAAGAACTCCCACGACAATTATCCCAATCCCGATCAGAAATGTTCCTCATATTTCAATTCGCAGGGATGGCCGGGATGTTCTCGTGAGTCGCGTCTTCCATCTCTACAACAACCCTCAAACGACTCGTTTATTCGATCGAATTCCCGGGATGAAGGTAACCCTTCAGAAATTCCAGAGCGACCCGTGGCACTTCCAAAAACATCCAGAAGATTTACTCTGTCACAAAGAGATGGTACGAGACTCGATTCGTTTCTGGAGTGAGCACCTTGATCGGGACGAATTGGCAGTTTCACTTTATCCGAAATTGAAAATTAAGTTCGTGCGTTATGAAGATCTGCACCGCAACATCAGGGATGAAAGAAAGAAACTGTTTGAGTTCCTTGATGTCGATCCAGGTAAAGCTTCGAAAATTCAAGGCCATCTCAAACCTGGATTTAAAAAAGAAAGACCGTCCGAATTTCTCCGCAAAGGTTCGGTTGGCGATTGGACCAATTACTTTACTGAACAGAATAAAGCTTGGTTTAAAGAGTACGCTGGA
>Ga0214481_100754_pt1 | contig 15448 bp, 17 predicted proteins | sample M1_20Mar14CPVII9_4_FD_165057 | JGI IMG/M metagenome (GOLD analysis project Ga0214481, IMG submission 165057) | Marine eukaryotic communities from Monterey Bay, California, United States - M1_20Mar14CPVII9sort6BwellG10 | ecosystem: Environmental > Aquatic > Marine > Unclassified | place: USA...
TACTTTCAGTACCTCATTCCCTAATATATTAATGCAACCCCTGAAATATAGATATAGGTCATTAATCGATGAGTTTCTTTTCAAACCATTTTGGAATTCAAGGTATCAAACTTCATAATATGACCACAATCAATATAAAATTCTTCCAATTCAGTAGCAGATATGCTAATCCCATTGTCATGTAAACGAATGCATCTCGTAATTCTTCTTCTCTATTCGAGAATGTCTTGCCCGGTGATAATCGAAAGTCAATCCTCTTTAATGAAGGGAAATGTACTTTGGTTAAAGCCTCAATTGCTAAGCTTTTCATCTTTCTATCCTTATCAACTAATGTACGATCGACTCTTCGTCCTGTAATATCATCTCTCCATAAGGAGGGATCACCAAAGGTAAAGTAAGATTGTTTAATTTTGGGATATAATCCCCCCGAATCTTCAGTTAATAATCCGTGGGGTTCGGCAGGTTTGTGATAAATGTACCGTTGATTCAACATCTAAATAATTCTTAATATCTGGTAATACATTGATAAGGATCTCAGCGTCTGCTGCGACCGTGGTAGTAGTAGAATCCATATTATTATTGCATATTATTGACTCTAGAGTGTAATTGTGTTGTGTTAGATTGACTAAATATCAATGACACAACAGACAGCATAGTTGCAACATACACCCCCCACCCCGACGAATTAACCCGATAATAATAAGAAGGTACGCATCAATGAACAGCACTCTTTAATATAACATAACATCCATCCAGCAAATGCCCCTCAATCTATAAAATAGGTAGTATACAATAAAGCTCGAAACAAAGATGATGCACCGACATGTGTACTTTTAGGTAGATAAAAGACAACTCACCTCTCGACTATTGAAATTGTTGATTGAAATATGCAACAACTATTAATAGGTACTACACATGCCTAATCCTAATACCCCAAAGCAATACCTATGTGCGATATTCATTTTACTTTTTTTGCAAAGCTCGGCCCTTTGCCCTTTATTGTGCCCTTCAAATTATTGGTGCGCAACTCCCCCGCCCCCCCCCATATTGTAGATGATTAGGATTAGGTGGTCGGCGGTGTATTGCGTATTGCAATATCGATTGCTCTCTCAATTATTGATTTCATATACTGATAATACAGTCAGTACATCAGTTTTTAACTCTCTTTCGAATAGTAGTACTTCTGTAGCACTCGAGTTAATATTGAACGAGTAGCAAGGATTTTACAAAAATGTACACATCTTGTGTCACTTCTTATCAATCATACAAACCTATCCATATCAACAGCAGCAAAAGCGCCTCCTTCAAAAGAATGACGATGTTTTGATGTGAGAGAGATGTATAACATATAAAGATATACCATCTCAGAGAGTTACGGAAGCTGAATAATATACCCAAACATTTTTAATTATGGACGAACAAAGCAAAAAGGTGTTGCAAAGAGTAGAAGAGAATGATCCTACATTAATAGAATTGGATATTGGTAAAGATACTTCTTTTTATGGAGTTACGGTTAGCAATTTATCTCTACTTGGTGCAGCGATTGGGAGTAATACTCATCTTAAAAGAGTGATACTGCGCGGTGATGGCCTTTATTTACTGCATAAATCATCCGACGATTATAGTGTCTTCCTAAATGGTTTGAAAAGAAACTCATCGATTAATGACCTATATCTATATTTCAGGGGTTGCATTAATATATTAGGGAATGAGGTACTGAAAGTATATCAAGAAATCAACAATCTCACTACTATCAGTATCCATGCATCTCTAGGTAATAATGGACGTTTTCGAGTTGTTGCCAATACCCTGAGGGCATGCACAAATCTCAAGTTCATTGATCTAAGCCATAGTGATATAACGGATAAACAACTTTCACTATTGGTTGATGCAATAAAAGGGCATAATTCACTGAAGGTACTTGATTTGAGTAAAAACCTAATTGAAGATGAGGGTTGTGAGATACTTGCTGTTCTCTTATTGAAAGATCCGAATTGTAACCTACACACACTAAACCTCGAACACAACCCTATCAGCAATGGTGATTTATGTGCCATTGGATATGAATTAGTAAAGAATACCAAGTTAAAGCGGCTCTTTGTGGACAGAGATGCGATAAATCAACATGTTAAGGCTGTCTTCTCTAGACTATCATGTGACATATTAAGTATCGATGACGTTGGACCAGCTGCACCGCAAACGTCAGATACTGTTGCTGATGCGTCAACGTTAACATGCTGGATATGTTTAAATGGTGGTACCGATAAGGATGGCAAGTCGCTAGTTCAAGAATGCTCATGTAGGGGTAGTGCTGGGTATGTTCATGCATCCTGTCTCATTGGTTATGCACAACACGAAACCAAAGTCGATTATGAATCTCAACCTGCCATTAAAAGCTATGAGCGAGCTATGCAATTCAGAAAGCCATGGGAAGAGTGTCCCAATTGTTTGCAGTATTATGATGATAAGGGGACCCTTCCTCGGGAATTAGCATCTGCATTTGCTGCATTTGTGGAGGAGAATTATGCGGGTAACATACATCATAATCTTGAAACACTACTGTTGAAACTCGAGTCTTTGAATAGAAAAGGCACTGAGGAGGGCTTGGCAACTGGTTCTAAAATGTTATCTTTAATTGATCAATTGAAAGAAGAAGACCCGCCACCACCACCTAGAAGTCGTATTCTTGATATTGAATCGGCCGTGTATAACAACCTTGGTATAATTCATATGAATGCGGATAATTGTGAAGAGTCGGTGCAGTGTTTTCAGAAGTATCTCGATCTTAGCAAATCATTGGGTCACTCAACCACTATTGCAAATGCGGAAAGGAATCTGGCAGCAGCAAAGAGGAGACTTAAGAAGAAGATTGCGGCAATTGAAAGTTGTCAATCTGATCAGATATTGCAAGTAAAACAACATCATGCCTGGCAACGTGTCAGTATGTTCATATTGGGTGAGGAATTGACAAGAGATAGTACTCATGAAGGAGTATGCATCCGTAATATGCTCCAAACGCTACTGAATACGGTTAAGAGTGGATGTTGTTGCTCGGATGTACCAACAGGGTGTGTATGTGGTCACTGTGAGTCGTCTATGAATGTCATACGCATATCACGGGCAGTTATATTGAGTATATGCAAGCTTCCTCTTGAGTTAAATGATGATATAACAAGGAAAGAGTTAGAACGACTTAGAAGCTGGGTATGTGATAAGGTTCAAGAGTTCAAACGTACTTCAGGCAAGGAGATTCAAAAGATATTACCCCAGAAATTGAGCAAGCTCATCATCGAACTAAGTAGCATCGATTCAACACCTCCGTGGGGAGAAGATGACTTTGCTCTCTTGCTGCAACAACCTTCTCCTTCGTGGATCATACGAGTTAATATGCTTATGCTGATGGGGTATAAAGTTATCTTGGTCAACTTTAATGATGTTGCAAGATTTAGTAGGAAGAATCTGAAAGTTGTTCATGGTGATATCTCACGTCTCTTTGTGCCCTTCAGATAATGAAGACGATAAAGGTACTATCCCACCAAAAAGCAAAGATGATATCTCTCAAGGACCTAATCAACCTCAAGTATATGAAGAAAGGAGTGAACAAGTAAATGACATAGTGCCATTATTTGCCAATGGTGTAAATGAAGAAACTGGGCAGAAAGATGATACACGACAAGTATTTTCACGAAAGAGGATTAAGAAACGTGCGAAAAGCATGCGGCAAGCCTGGTTATTAAAGTCTTTAAGCAAAGATGAGCTTCTGGCATCTATGGATAAGTGTCAAAATACTCCTGATGCTGCCAGGATTATTGTATTGAATGGTTTGTCCTATATCAATGATCAGTGGTGGAGAGGACTAAAGCAAAAGAGATCTACAGACCAAGAGGGTATTATTGACATGTTTGAAGTTTTGCACATCAATGGAAAGATCTTAAATTGTGATATCGACGCTGCGATGTTGGATTTCCTTGAATTTATTGGTAACAGGAGTCTACCTACCACGGTGGCTTCTTTATTCTATATGGAGAAATGTTCAGTGCATTTGCTACCCGAATGCAAGCTCTTAGTGTGGAGTGGTTAGTAAATAGCATAATGAGGATCATCGGAGACCAATGGAACAGAAATGCATTCTGGAATGGTTATTTAGAACCATGCAAGTATCATATAATAATGGGAGCTATGAAGGCAATGACGAAGAAATGTGGGCAAGATTACATGACGAAGCTTGATCAAAAAGATAGGAATGCGTTGGAAAGATTACTTGGATATACCGAATTGAGAAAAGACTCGAGGCAAGAGTCCAACAACCAGATGAGGACACAGCTCAAGATAGTGATAGCGATAGTGAAGACAGTGACAACGAATACTTTCTTCCAAGATAATCAATAAGCCACCAGAATGAATCATAAGAGAGGACATGATAAACAATATAAGACAGTGTTAAATTACCACTTAGCTCCTTCAACTATAATCCTCCTCATCTCTTTTACTAACCCCTAACATATACTAAGCCCACCACATAACAATCCCAACTAGCATAAAGATGACATATTCACCGTGCCCGCTTACACTGCTACTGCTCTCTCCTCCATTGCTCCCCCCACTAACCGTACCCTCGTCCACGCTCCCTCCATTTGATGTTCCATCCCCAAGTAGGAGCTGGGATTTGATGTATCAAGTCGAGAAGAAGTTGAGGGTGGTAAGGCATGGTTAGAAAGTTGTGGATGTAAATTCGACGGGGATATGTTGAACACTAAGGAGACGGTCCTCAGAGAAGGTGCTCAAGTGAAGAACTCTCTCATTTGAGAGATTGAAGAATGTCAGTGTATTATTATTAATGTATGTGTTGTCCTATTTCACCAGTCAAGTTGTTTGGTCGTGATTGAGAGAATAAAGTCTCTCGGTTATGCCAATCACCACTCCTCGGGCGAGGAAGAGCTCTGTAGATTCAAAGTCTATTGGTCAAATGAGAGATTGTGATAGAATAAAGTCTATTGTGGTCAGTCGAATGATTTGATAGGGCGTTACAATTAGAGATACTTTGATACCTAAGATAAGTATGTCTCTTCAAACATATTTGATGATTAACTTAAGATATCTATAGAGCATTACAGCAGGTAGCAGACACATGTGCACATCATGTGATCAAGCCATCGAGATTAAACTCCTCGAGGTACACAGCTCAATTGCTGTCTCTTACTTATTGAGTTGTTGCCGTAGTATCTGCTGATACAACTTAAATCTTCTTCCTTTCAACTGGTGCTGTTGCTGTTCAAGTAAGGCACGGCGATACAGCTGACCATACTTTTGATGATACTTTTGAATATCATCAGCCTGCTGCTGGTTCATAAGCAATCGATTCTTATGAATCAACTGATTCCTTTGAATCTTCTCCATCAACTTCTTGCGTATATGCTGTTCAAGATGGCCGATCTTAATCTGATCCTTCTGGTGATTGTGTCTTGGGGTAGACTTTGACTTCTTGGATGCCTCCAATACAGAGTTGATGAACATAGAGTTGGCAGAAGATAGAAGAAGATTACTTGATTGTTCTGATGCTTCATTTGCAGTATTCATAGATGTTAATCTGTCTGTCATCATCTTCTGGTACATGCTAGTGGTTGTTGTTCTAGTATCAGCAGTGCCGTTCGAAGAGACACCACATAATGAACATGTTACAGTACTTTTACTTTTGAGAGGAGGTTCAGTACAAACAGCAGCAGTAGTAACAGCTGTGGGTAGACGAGAAGAAGACAGGCTGGAGGATACATCTCCATTGTTGACAAAAGGTAACTGACTACTCAGCTGGGAGGCAAATAGAAGGATGTTGATACCACTAGCACCATTATCTTGTTTAGGCCTATGAATATGATGGACGAGTGAATGTGAAGCAGTGTTGTTATCTTCCTCCGCATCGGGGTCGGGTACTGACATTGGTGCTCGTTTGATTGGATGGCACTTGCACATCTTGGTGTTCGTTATCAATATTAATATGGTGTTATGAACAGTATATTAATTAATCATGGCCGCTCCACCTATTCAAAGCTAAAATGAACCCATGCGACACATTATTCTGTGTGTTCGGTCTAGGAATTCTAATGAAACGGTCATAGCGGACATAGACTGTCGTCAATTTAAGAAGCATACGAACCCAAAAGGGATAATGGTGGGTTCGCATTGGCCACGGGAGAGATTTGGCAAATTGTTTATTTACTCTGTGGCAGTGGTTTAATTTCCTCATTGCACAATGAGGCAAACTATTATCACACAAAATCATAGCAAATAGCTCAAGCTCAAATCAACACTAACACATCATGAAGTTCATTATTGCAATTGCAGCGTTAGCAACTATCGGCCGAGTCTGTGCTGCTCCTCAACGGAAACGTAGTACTGAAAACAAATATACCACCAAGACTGATGTTCATGATCGGTATCTAGGTTTGGCTGAACGCAAGCTTGAGAAGGAGGAACTCATGTCCATGGACAATCATGGTGGTGAGAAGTAATGATGTGTAATACAAATGATGTGATAACACAAATATTTTTCACACTCCTAATCCTATAACCATATTCTCATATGATACACATATCTCTCTCAATATAGACCATGACGATGAAGATATGTCATCTGTTTTCTCCAACTATATGACTCTCAAAAATGAAGGACAAGGGTTTGCTCTCGCTGACGGCATTGCTCTATTCGAGGAACCAGATTCTGACGCGCTTGCTGGCACATTCCTTTATTGGATTTCCGATTTGACATTCTTTGAAAATGGCGTTAAGGGATACGCTGGACGAATGATGAGGGTTTTTCTCACTCCAGGCTTCCCTGAGTTAGTGTTGGATGTTGGCGGCCGTGTCCCCACTCTCGTTGAAGTGATGAATAACGTCTCTGCTACTTTTCACGGTATCTCATCAGTGTATATCCCACATTTGGATATCTTTTCTGGAACCATTGGTACCTATGATGACAATGCTATCTATCAATTTTGGGACGATGGTACAAAGTCCTCCCCGTGGACTGCTTATGAAGTGCTTGATCATGGCGATCCTTACAAGCAGAGCTTTTCCTCTGGGTGGTCAGGAGTTGCCGTGATGAATTGGGTTGAGGTCGATGAAGTTGCTGAAGCAACAGGGATTGACAGTTCCTTGTTGACACTTGAGACCTTTGACACTCTTTATGAAGCACTACATACTGAGGCCAAAGAAAAGCTCGTTGACGCTCAAAACGAGTATGATGAAAGTATTGTGTCAGAGTATTCTGCTGGACATGCTATTGTTCCTACTCTTTGTTGGGTTACAGGAGTAACTTTCTTCCTCAAGAAGATCATTCTTTAAGCGATGATATTTACAAGACAGGTGTAGTTTGATTGGTCTAAACATATTTAAATATCCTCGTTATTGTAGATTGCGCTTTCGTTTATTGTCATCTCTTCCCAACGTTGTTATACCCCTCCGCCGCAGTATTATCCCCGCCTTGATCATACCCAACTTGCCATTCGATACCACTAATACAGCCACAGAACAATCCCCAAGAACATAAAGATATTGACATATATACCATGCCAACTTAAACCATCGCCTCCACTGCTACTACTGCTCTCTCCTCCATTACTCCCCCCACTAACCGTACCCTCGTCCACGCTCCCTCCATTTGATGTTCCATCCCCAGTACTACTTCCGCCACTGCCGCCTTCACTACTCTCAACAACATCGCTACTACAATCTTTATCAAACAAATTGGAATCAACATAAATCTCATCACCATTCCTCTTCACTTCTAATTCAACATCAAATTCCGAGTTGAATTTGAATGCCAAGTCACAATCGTCATTATCATCTCTTGCAACACATTCAATGGTACGGTATGTCGAATTCAGCTCAGCCGTTGGTAAACTAAAATGATATTTTGAGGCAAGTGGATGTTGTTTGTTATTAGATGACATACCATCGTCGTTGTTGGTATCTTGAGCAGGAGAGGCAAGGATCCAACTAAACATTTCGGGTATAGCATCAAGTGATGTATCATCATTATGGATATATTCCGAGGGTGTTGTAACTTTCACTTCCAACAGATCATCAACATCACATATATCATCAACAGTACAACTTCCCATGTTGGTTGTATGTACCAAACCACCAAATGATGATGACGTATCATCAATATCCAATTCCTTAAACTTGTAAATGATACCGTCCATGGTTACCTTGTACGGTGGTGCTACAAACTCACGAGGTGTGGGTGATGAGATTGAGAATGATGCACATGTATCCTTCTTAACACACATTCGTTCATGATATAACGACGTATTGGAACATGATGGGATGGTACCACTATAAGCTACAAACCCATCGTCTCCTTCATTTACATCTTTTAATTCCCAATTCAAGCCTGGTTCATCCTCACACGGTTGCCAACTTGATTCAACTATTACAATCGAAAGATGAGCATAAGATATGAGCATATGATATGCACATGATAAGGATACTAATTACTTTTTGTGCATAAGATATGCACAACATATACATCATAGAACTATACATAACTCATCGAACAACATAAACAGCACTTACCACGATGCATGAAGAATTCCACCACACTACAATCTTGTTCATCTTCTGTTGTCAATCCTAATCTGAAGTCCGTACATCCATCACCAAACCTAATTGAATCAAATTGCATACTATCACGTTTATCCAATGCCTTACCATTCCAATTCAATATATAATTGGATGAATAAAACTCTTCATGGTCAGGAATACGATGAAAGTTATCCCCAACTAAAAATTGATAACATCCTTGCTTCTTGAGACAAATACGATTGGTATATAATGAATCTGATACTGCATTCTCTTGACAGGGTAGTTTGTAACTATCACATCGTAACAATACATCATTATCTACTCCAATGGTAGTAGTAGTAATGTCTTCTAAACGATAATCCTCAAACCCAACAGTACTCCAATACTGATACTCGAATAACGCTTCATCTTCTTCACATGTTGGATAACACGATGTACCAACTTGTGTAGATGTTATACGATCACCATAATCAGTAACAAATGGTTCATTTGGGTTTGTTGGTTGTATGATATCTCCATCAAATGTAATCTCAAAGTTATTACTTGGTATCTCTAGAGAAGATGCGCGTGTTGTTGTTTACGAAGATGAACAGAGATGATAGCAACTTATCATTAGTGCATACGGCTTGCAAAGACAATCAAATAAAGATACACGAAGGCCAAATAAGACAATCAAATCACAAACATATCATATTGAGCACATTTAATACATGATAGAACAATACAAATGTGGACTTTCCAGAGATTGACACTTCCAAACAAACATTGTTGTTTGGGATACACTTTTCATATGGAGTGAGAAGTTCTTCGTATGTATAATACTCTACAATATCTGATACTTCATCAACAACATTATCAGAGGTATTTGTAGAATAAGATGAAGGACGAATAGCCAATCGTTTCAAGGTGGCCAATGTTTCCAATTCATTCCACTCATCTTGTGTAATTGTATACGATATACGAAGTAATGATTCGTTGTCGTTGCATTGTAGTGGCTGTTGTGCATTTGCAAATGTTGCTGCAAGGATAGCAGTAATAAAAGTTACAAAGCTCTTCATATTGCAAATAATAAATAATATCTACTGAAGAGAGAGGAGAGAGAGAAGGGGAGAAGGGGGGAGAGTGTAAGATATGATCAAAAAGTATATATATATGAACCGCCGTTTACTCTAGCCATATACTGTGTACCGTCTCATTTACTCACTTTATATTCTTTGTTATTTAATCCACTAATATACTAAGCTAATAGCAGCTACTCCGTCTCTTCACCTAAACCTTTGCAAATGCAATGCAACATGTCATTTTTTTTTCCTGACAAGGATACCAAAAAATAACTACAGGTATCCTCCTCTAACTCAATCAATATGTTGATTGATATTATAAAACTACCACCATTCGAAAGAGCATTAAACAATGATTAAGTGGGTATGTTTGCAGAGTGTTTGAACCGCAATAAATACCAATCCAGGCGGCATGCATAGCTACTAATCAATTGGCCGACACGGGCCCACCCCAAGTAAAAATTTGCAGACGAATTTCTACTCTCGTCTAAACAGCTACATATATCGAAGTGTTATTAATCTATCATGATGTCGTAAGTGCAAACAGTTAGTGGGTGAATGATTCATAGATAACAAACACCTCGAATGGATTCATTACACAGATGAAACCGTTCAATCGCCAAATTCCTATCCAATTACACAAGCCCAATATGTAGGAACCATGGCAATCAGGCCTTACTTCTACTACAATAGTAACTTTGCAATGTCTTTAGACAACAATAGTGCGGCATTTATTATTGTTATTGCATGAAGTTGCAAATATAATTTGCAAAGAGATTGACACATTGAGTGGAGACGAGGATACCAAAGGAACAAGTTTGTGTTCACTCGTGATACAGAATCATGATTATCATGGTCAAACGCCGCCTCCTCCTTGTTGCAATTGCAAATGTTGTGATACTTGCCAAGAATGTCTCGGCGGCAACACAATCACCTATTAAGAATAATGACAACAATCCCAAAAGAATAAATAGTCCCGCTGAAATAATCTCTCGACGATTGCGTGATGCAAACAATAATAATAATAGACACGACCATCAACAACAAAGAAGAGGGGATGATGATGTTAATATAAAGGATATTGATATGGATAGTACGGTAGATCCAGATCTTAAAATTATCGGTGGAGTATTAGCAACGACGGAACGATATCCATACCTTGCATCATTAACATACTTTGGTACGGCAATATGCGGTGGGTCATTAGTTGCGAAAGATATGATATTAACAGCAGCCCACTGTGCGGGATACGCCTCAGCTATCGAATTAGGTCGGACTGATCGCTCGGTACCATTTAATGCCAATAAAGACAACTTTGAACGTATCGAGGTTGCATATGAAATTAAACATCCAGGATGGGATGTTAAAACAGTTGATAATGATTTCATGTTAATGAAATTAGTCGGTGATGCTAAGCGTGATACATTAATTAAATTGAATACCAATCCGAATATACCATTCACACCCAAGGAACAATTAACAATCATGGGTTGGGGTGATACGAATGCTGATCCAGATGTTAATACGCCTGGTGTGGAATTGCTACAGGCACAATTAGAATATGTTACACAGGATGTATGTAAATCTAAAGAGGGTGAGATTGAGGGTGGTGGATATGTCAAGTATGAATCAAGATTGACTGATAATATGTTGTGCGGGATGGATGAGGAGGGTGTTGTTGATGAAGATACGTGTGTGGTGAGTTTTTGCAATATATCGTGTGTCTCTTTTGTCCGAGCTCGTTTAAGATGAGCTCGGGGGTAAACGTCCATCTTCTAACAACCTTTCAAACAATGGATTCTCTACTTCTTCTCCTTCCTCATATCAGGGTGATAGTGGTGGACCATTGGTTATTACACCGGAGAATAGTAATTATGGTGATACTGAAGATTTACAAGTTGGGTGAGTGAGATGTTGTCTTTTGTTTATCTACTATCATTTGTGTAACTAAATCTGACACAATCCTCACTTGGTTTTTTGCAGGCTCGTTTCATGGGGTATAGGGTGTGCTTCTCCTAACTTTCCTGGTGTCTACGCACGTATTAGTGCTCAATACCAATGGATTAGAGAGGGGGTATGCCGGCATAGTAACTCTGCTCCCGAGAGCTTTGATTGTGCCAGTCTAGGTCAAGATGATTCTGACGCTGACACGGGCCCAATCCTTGAGGAAGATCCAAGTGATGGCAAGTCATACGTCGTCCTTGAAGTATCATTAGATGATAGACCACAAGAATTCTCTTGGGTGGTATCCACACTAACCAGTCCAGGCCAACCAAGTCAAATGGTTTCTTCTCTACCTCCCGGATTTTATACTGGCTATCCTAATTATACATTCCATCACAAACTACAAGTCAATCCTGATAGCTTTTATCGTATAAGTCTACGTGATACTTTTGGTGATGGATTGAGTGGGTATGCTGCAGTATATCGAAGCAGTATACCCATCCTATCAAATTTGATCTTGTACGAAAGTGGATTCTACGATAAGGATAGTACTGACTTGAATAAAGTCGATCACGCCTTTTACACAGGTAAGGATCCAATACACTACTTTACGTTGCGAATCAAGTTTGACAAGTTCCCGAAGGACACATGGTGGAAACTTGAGTCTACAACGGATAATGTAATCATGGCTCAACGTCCTCCTGGTTGGTATAACGAACGATTTGAACTCATGACAATCACAGAGAAGATACCCGTCTTCGGTCCAAGGCCAGATCTATTCATGCCACCCGAGTATCGATTCACGATTGGTGATTCATATCCATGCGATAACGACCCAACTAATACTTGTGGTGACGGAATATGTTGTAACTACGGACAGGGGAAATATGAGCTTTTCGCAGGACCTGTTGAGGATAATCTCCTTCTGACGAGCGGTGGTAAATATGAATTGGTTGAATCAGTAACAGTGAAGCCCCCTGATTCCTTTTCTGTAGCATAGGCTTGTATAATAATAATAGTGATAATATTGATAGAGACAGAACATTATATTAGCATTTGAATCGTCAAGAGGCGTCACAGAACACGACCAAATTCACCGATCAATATTGGAACAAACAAGTATAGCAACCCCTGTCTCATCTTATTACAACTAGTACCATAATATATATATATATATATATATATATATATATATATATATATACTTCTATTCAATAATACTTGTATTCTTCATCCGCTGCTGCCGCTTTGTCTCTCGGATCACTCTTTATCTCATCTAGATATGATTGACAAGATTCTAATGCTTTCTTATAGTCATCTTTTGTTGCATATCCAATCGTGACCATTTTCCTTATTGTATCCAAGGATTCATTGCACCCACTCCTCACTGCAATCATATAGTGCTTGGTGGCTTTATATGTATTGTCTGCATTTAACTCGTAAACACCAAGATTGTGCCTTGCCTGTGCATCTCCCCCCATAGCTGCTAGCTCATAGTAATGCCTAGCCTTGTCATTGTCCACTTCTACTCCATTGCCAATCCTATAAGCATTTCCAATGTTGTAATATGCTCTGCTAAAACCAAGTTCTCCTGCCCGATGATAGAATTCTAATGCCTTTTCATAATCTTGTGGGTAGCCACGTTTCCCATGTTCATAGTAATTTCCAATATGATTAATAGCATTAGCATCCCCAGCATCTGCTCTTTTGTTAATCATTTGAACTACCACATCATATGATTCAGGTGTTGGGGTTCTGCAAAAAGAACACTTTTTATTATCAACTTCATTGCCTTCGTGATCATAGACGGGCGCATGAATGCAACCACTGCAAATAACTTTTCCACAACATGATTTGTATTTATACCCCGTAATAAGAAACGGCATTCTTAAAAAACATATCGGACAATCTCCATATTGTGATGGTGGCTGCTTGAAGAGTTTCTCGTCGTCATGTAACTCCGCAACTGAAACTCGTCTGTCACACTTTTTCTTATGTTTATGACGGTGAGCAATTTGACATTCTCGATTGCAATACTTCACCAATTTGCATGCTGTACATGCCTTTAAACTATTACTACTCTCTTTGCCCTTGCCACAATTGGCACATACATCAGAAGATACATCATCGTCAATATTATCATCGGCGGTGCTCATACTACTTAATTCTATGATCTCTTTTGTTGATAATGTGAGGATTTGTGATTTGTGATGTTTCAATTTGAATTTCTTTTTGCAATGTAATGTACCTCTTGGTGGATCACCTAGTACACAAGTATTAACCGAATGTATCGCCTAATCGACGGAGTGAATTGGATGATAATATATGCTATCCCTCTAGAGCAATATATTGTTTTCTCTATTGTCATGTAAATAGATTCAAGAAGGAGACGGTATCTTTTTAAACACCTCTATCTTACAGAATATTTGTGATAAAGTCTTAAAACTACTACCATTCGAAAGAGCGTTAAACTGATATACTGACAGTATGTACTATTAGTATACCATATTGATTATTGATATCGAGGCAGCGATATTGGGTCTACTACTTAAATTTTTATCGGATATGTTTAGGTTTCGTTTGCTCGCTTTTTATTCCTATTACTCCCCGTTGGTGAAGGAGGCATTCGTATCATGCAGATAGGACAATCTTCTTTTGGTGGTTGTTTGAATAAAGCTTCGTCGTGTAACTCGGCAGCTTTCTTTTTACACTCCTTCTTGTGCTGTGGCCAATGAGCAACTTGACAATCTCTACTGCAGTACTTTACCAACTTACAAGCCGTGCATGTCTTTAAACTATTACTACTCTCCTCACCCTTGCCACAATTGGCACAATTGGCACATATATCAGGAGGTATGTGTTCCTTATTGTTGTTATCATCATCGCCATTATCAGCGGTGGAAGCACTCATATTACCCTAACCAAATAATTATGCAAATAGTATTTTTTGTTTTGTTTTTGCTTATATCTCCTTGGATCACCTCTCTACTGAACTAAATAACTTAAACAAGTATCTACCGAATGATCAATTAATGTATCGTCCAACCGACGGAATGAATTGGATGATAATATAATATATGCTATACATTAACAATATAATTGTTCTTTATATTGTGTCATGATCTATTAATTGATAAGTTGAGGATACCGTATCTTTTTGAACAACCTCTATCTTCCTGATCTTATAGAATATTAATGATGAAACTCAAAGTTAGAGCGTTAAAAAAAGCTGATATACTACTGACAGTACTATTAGTATACCAAATTGATTATTGATAACGAGGTGGTGTGGCGGCACTGTTTCTCTACTTTCTCACTTATCTCATTCAATTACTATGGATTTCGTTTGATCGCTTTTTATTCCTAAATTTGCAATTGAAGGCGGCAACAAAGCGACTTATCCTCTCTCTAGAGGTCAACATATCGCTGCAGATTGAAGATATTGACATCATATTATCTTTTCAAAAGATGGCTGTATCGTCTGAATAAGTGAGATAGGTACATATCATCAAAAGATACACATACCTATTCTCCTCCCAATACCAACCTAATTTCTAAAATATCTATCTAAACATTGCAAGATGAACAAACGAAGTGAAAAGGCATTGCATAAGATACAAGAGAATGATCCTACATTAACAGAATTGAACATCGGTAGGGGCGGAGGTATATTTCAAGGAGCTACGGATGATGATTTCTCTACACTAGGAGAAGCAATAAAAAACAATACAAATATCACAAAGTTAGCTTTTGGTATCGATGGCCGCCTTACTTTAGATGATACTAATAGTACATTCTATAATGGTTTGAAGGAAAACCCCTCGATTGAACAGCTTACCTTTCGTTGTTATGGAAACAGT
>Ga0214481_100756_pt1 | contig 15433 bp, 9 predicted proteins | sample M1_20Mar14CPVII9_4_FD_165057 | JGI IMG/M metagenome (GOLD analysis project Ga0214481, IMG submission 165057) | Marine eukaryotic communities from Monterey Bay, California, United States - M1_20Mar14CPVII9sort6BwellG10 | ecosystem: Environmental > Aquatic > Marine > Unclassified | place: USA...
ACATTTTGTACATCAGATGCAAAGATATGTCCAGATGGTACACCCTTGAGCCGTGTCGGACCTAATTGTGAATTCCCTGAATGTCCGGAAACCACCACATCAACATCAACCACGTCAACCACCACTAGGTAAGGAGAAGTCACAGATTCTGTTGAAAATCATATCTTGTGCATATGATATGTACCTTTTTGCACTTTTGCTAATAAACGATACTCTCTCTCTCTTCAAAGTACAACCACTTACACTAAACCTCCAACAACCACATCAACCAGTACTACAAGCACAACCTCATCGACATCAACCACGTCAACCACATCAACCACATCAACTACTACGGAATCCGAAGCAGAAGAGACAACGACTCAAGTCCCAGAAGTAGGAGGTCCTGTAGTAGGAAACATTCCCCCGCCCAGTGCTAACTGCGACAAGAATCAAGATTTAGACGATGGTACAAATCAGGATTGCATCAACTCTGATACTGCCTTTGGGGACTTATGTGGTAGCAACGGAGTTTGTGGCGAGTGTGAGATCGGTACAGCGAGGGTTCATGATACAAGGCCAGTCTGTGTTGACCAATCTGGTGGGGTTGGTATTTGGGCGTGTAATGTCAGTGAAGAGTGTACAGTAGCAGGAACAACCTGCAGCTCTCCATCATGTGCTGCCTTTGATAATGGCAAGTACTGCAGCTTAGACCATGATGCAGATGCTTGTTTTACTACTGGCGGAGGAACTGCAGGAGGGTCGCAGCAAGCCCCAGAAGAACTAGTGGATGAATGCGATTCTACTATCAACTTAGACGACGGTACAAATCAGGATTGCATCGACCTGTATCAGAGCAGTAGGAATTACTGTGACCCCAAAGCAAATGTTTGTGGACAATGTGTGATTGGTACCACTAGAGATGACGATGACGAACGTCCTTTATGTCTTGATCAGGGTAATGGGGTATCAGTTTGGGGATGCGAAGACTCATCATGTACATCAGGAACGTGTGGTTCCCCCTCATGTGTTGCCGGTATTCCCAACTACTGCCATGCTGATCACGATACAGACTACGGATGTGTTACAGTTAGTGGTGACGGAATGGCAGGAGGCCAGCAAGCACCGGAAGAACTTGATACATGCACATCTAATGACGAATGCGCTACTAACGGGGACGGCAAGGACTTCTGTAATAAGGAGGTGCCGACTTACACTCTTGGGGTTTGTGGTGAATGTGAGATTGGTACATCTAGATTAGATAATCAGCGTCCTTTATGTATTGATCAGGGCAATGGTATTGCCATTTGGGGGTGTGACGATTCGTCATGTACAGTAGAAGGAACCTCGTGTGGGTCTCCATCATGTGCTGCTGACATTCCTTACTATTGCAGTGATGACCACGAAGCAGAATGCAGCTAAGTAGGGGATAGGCAGAGATAAAGTGGTGTGATTTGTCATATTGTGCTGGGGTTAAGTACCCTTTGGCAATCTAACAAAAGGAAAAGATGTATGTGATAGTTAGTAAAGACTGTTTGAATTAAGATTTAGGCCAAGAACTAAAGCAGACGTTTATCCTATTAGCATATAGCTAATGTATTTATATGTCAGTTGGTACCGTTGTCATTCTAGACTATCCTCTGATTAGTAGATATTACCACTCTTTCCCATTGCACGGTCTAAAGCCTTATCTGAGATCGACTCCCCATATATAGCCTCAAACCTCCCTTATACTTTCCTCTTTCGCTTCTTATTATCCATGTTGACATTGTCAATCGATTCCGATACCCCTTGGGATGGGACAAACTGCAATGGCATAGCCTTAGCAAACTGATAGATTGCTGATAACTTTTTCTCTTCAGCTTGGTAATCATAATCGTCAAGACATACAACCTCCCTAGCTATATCAAACCAACCAATAATGTAAGGCAACGCCTTTGGATTGTTTTCATCTCCTCCGTCCAATTTGAAGAATGGTTTCATGTCAATATTGGGAAGGTATCGTAATATCTTTTTCATTGCAACATGAGTTTTGTTAGTACCCTCATTCGTAAGAAGTAGGCTAAGAAGTTTAGACCCTACATCCCTATTATCAGTTATCTTCAGCTCTTCGAGTGTATGATTTGATGAATGTATACTATTGATATTTGATGTATTGCATAATGATTTACAAAAAGAATCCTCTATACTATTTTGATCAAATTGATTCCGGCAAAGGTTGATTTCCTGTACCTTGGTATTGTTTGACAAACTGTTGGCAACAGCCGTTGCCCCTTCATTACCGATATCATTGGCTCGTAGTTGAAGAGTGATTATATTGCAATTGGGGTCTTGAAGTAATGAAGCAAGTGATCCACATCCCGTATTATCAATTCTATTTCCAATTAAATAAAGGTTCTCTAAGGACCGGATGCCCCTCATTGCCTCAATCATAGGTAATAACATACTGGCAGATATACTGCATTGGTATATATAGATCATTCTTAGATTTGTACAACATTGAAAAGTTGTCGTAATGACATTGTATCCCTGATTTTGTATATTACAATGAGTAATTTTGAGACTAGTAAGGTTTGTGCTATTTTCTTGATAAGCCTGCAGTATCTCACTGCCAACTCCACTTAAATCAAGTCTGTCTCTTCTGCCACCGCTAATGTGCAACTTATTAATGGATGTGTTTCGCTTCAGACCAACATAAAATCCAGTATCAATATTTGCAAGATCTTGAAGACTGACCTCTAATTTGGTAATATGAGTATTTGTTGCAATGGCTCTGCCTAATCTATTGAAGTCGAATGGAATAATATTATCCAATTTTAGCTTTATTAATGAGTCATCATTCTGTTCAACTTCATTCAACGTCTCTTGGGCGTATTCCTCAATCTCAGGCAGGGGCTCCATCTTTAATCTCGTACTTTTAAATACTATCAAAAATGCAATCAATGATTGAAAAAGCTGAGTGTGTCTTATTCTCATTGATATCTTAATCAAGACGACGACTTATATAACCAGAGTACTACCAATCGATAGACCGTTAAAAACTGATGTATATCCTATATTCTCAGTGTCTAACTGCTTGACATTCTATACCATTTGAGAGTTAAAAAGTTGAGTGGTAGTAGCAGCCAATCTCAATAAATAGCAAAAAATCAGTTTCTACTCTCATAAAAAGATACCACCAGAGGTATCCTTAAAAACGGACCACCACCAAGTAGCTAATTGACCTTTCTACGATCATAACTTGAGAGTGATAATAGAACATCATGTTAATATGTAATATTGTATGGTTAGTATATGTTGTTGATGGATTAGGGAGCAGAGAGGTTATGTTGTTTCAGTCAAATGTAGTAGGCCATGATCTATCGTATCGGCGCACGCACATACAAAAATGCACACTTTGAGAGTTTAGTTGCCTTTAGTTGCCCTACTATTTGCATCGTCAATGAAGAAGACAACCTTATTGTGGTGATTATTTGTATAGGATATACTCTTCTAGCAGTTTATAGTTTTAGTTGCATCGGTGGTGGTCTTTATGTAAGCATTCTCTTATACATAACAAAACAGAAAGAATAAATAAAGATGAATGATAGGAATAGCCGACTATTGCATAGGATTGAGAATAATGATTCGATGTTGACGATGTTAAAGATCGGAACACGTACCATAGACAGTTGGTTTCCATCAGGCAGCGCTGAAGAATTTGTACGACTGGGTGCAGCTATTGCAACAAATGATCGCCTCTCGTTATTGGAGGTTATGAATGTTTCAAGTAATTGGAATGTACCAAGGGAATTCTTCGACGGTTTGAGACGCAATACTTCAATTCATAATTTAGAAATTTATTGCAGTGCTGGTGAATACAACATTGGTAGTGGGGTATTGTATGAAATACTGGTGGCGTGTCAGGAGAAGCTGACGGATCTCTTCATCGATAATGCTCATTTTGAAAATGGGGGACATCAAACATTGATGAATTTGCTGAGAAGGTGTACTGAACTCCGAATTATCGCCCTTCAATATGGTAATACTACAGGTGAACAACTATTGCCAATGGTAGATGCTATTAGAGGAAATGCATCGTTACTCCGATCCCTAAGACACCTCGATATACGGAACAACAGAATTGGGAATGAAGGATGCCAAGCTCTTGCTACTCTTCTCATGGATCCAAATACGAGATTAAACCATCTCGATCTTACGGATAATGGCATTGATAGTGAGGGTGTTATTGCCATTGCAAATTCATTAGCAAACAATACAATTTTGAAAAAGCTCTATCTTGCCAATAATACATTCGATACAAAAGTGGCACATAATGCCTTCATTAATGTATTATGCAATGCAACAAGTATCAACGATATATATGCTTCAAATCATACACTCGATAGGATATCTCTAGGCCCTTCTAATCCAAGGCAACATGATTTAACCTTGTTATTGGCAATGAACAGAGGCAAGAACAGGAGCCTTGTGCCGTTCAGGAAGATATTACAATACCATCCCAATATAGATATGTCACCTCTATTTGAGTTAGAAGAGGGTGAACAGAACTTGAAATCTCTGCCATATGTAGTTGCGTTGTTTGAGAAGATTATGGAAGCTAGAGTATCCATTTATCATGATACCTTGAGCTTGGAGAATCGGAATTTTGAGGAGAGAAAGTTGTCTGCCATCTACCAATTTGCTCAGGCTATGCCATTACTATTCGTACCTGCTTCTCATAGTAAAGGGGTTAATAAGAAACATTAAAGGGATGAGAGCGGTGTTATGGTTTGAACTGAAGAAGATCTATACATTCCGATATTTAGTATAAAGTAGCAATTTATATTTACATTTTGTACACCACCATCTCCTATACAAGGGTGGTGGTTATATAATCTAATATCTAGCTCAATAATGGCAATAACAGGGTAGAAATTCTATATCAAAGTAGCACCTCTAATCCGAGTAGCTTGAGTAAGCCAATCATTGATTGGGGTATGCCGCGGCGGCCTTACTCTGATCTGTACATATGCCCAATCTTATTGCGAATGAGTACGTTGTATACCCATCCAATCTCCTAATCCTAGCAATACAAGTGATGACTAATAGTATACATTTTACAGTTCCAAACTGAAAACACCATCTTCTTCTACTTGCTGTCCGTCTTCTTTGTCTTCCCCGGCCTCCTTCTTCCCAGATGATACACCCGCGTATGGTTTAGAAGGAGCAGGTGAACTGAGAGACAACTTCTCATCTATCCGTGGCATACCATCATCAAAACTATTTGCCAATGTACCTATGTAACCATCCTCCTCATTGTAATGGAGCTTATCAAGCTCATCATCCTTGGCTGATTTCGTTTTAACAATGCCATGTAAACTTTGCAATGATTTATTTTGGGGACTAACCATACCACCGTTGGTTTCACAATCACGTTGGATTTGACTTTGTATTCCACACAACAACCGCTGTAATGTATGGTGTAGAGGGGCAGTAGGGTACCATCGATTGAGGGTACATGGCGTGTCAGATAGAAAAAAAGAGAAGATATATAGTATCATGTTTATAACTCACCGCATACATCCTCGTATCAGTATACTCAGCACGTTTTTGATCCTCAGCTAAATCACATTCCGATGGTGTACGTCTAACATGCGATGATGGTAGGGGAATAATACTACTAACCTTTCTACGAGGAGATCTCTTTTTTATTTTCGAGGTAGTAGTTGATGTTTTGCTATTCATTGGGGATGATTTCATATTGAATGATACTCTTGGCATTAATCGACTGTTGATGCTTTACTTCTTCTTAAATATAGTTAGTTGGTTGATTGGTCGTTTCTTCCACTTTTGTGTGATGAATCTCAATCAACGGCATGCGGTGCCACTTTGTCGAGGAAAATGCAACTCAAAAAAATGCTTGAAGAAAAAGGATACCACTGAACTTCTTACCTCTTCTATCTTATGTACCGATGAATACGTGGTTTGAATGGTCGATCAATTGATTCCTTCATTGATATTTGTTCAGATAGATGTAGTCATATCTAGAGAGCAGAAGTTTATATCAATTGGTGATGGGCCCTTTGCTATTTATTTACTCTAAGGAGTTTTAACATGAAAACTTAATTCAATGCGATTGTTGTTGAACAGATCAATAGCGCCCCGATTGTTAGTTTAGTTTAGTTTTTTAGTTTAGATTAGATTTCAGGCTACGACTTGGTTATCCACCTCTGGAAGCGTGTTCCTTGCTATTTCCTGCACAGACATATATAAGTTACTTAATTTCATATACGAATACTATCCTGTCGCTGATTTCTCATTAAAGGCGAGTAGTTTCTCTTACTAGCGTCTATTTCAATTGCTCGGTTTCCCGCATTAAGTCTGATCAACCATTGAAACATACTAGGGAGGCACTGCGGTTAGTTGAGACCTGCTTAAACGAGAGAGGTTACCCAGGGGAAGGCACCCATCCCAAGAAGGTGAAGCGATTGCAATCCCAGATAACAACAACCCTATGCTACATCACTTACAAAGAACATAAGACACATATTATATTACCAGCATTGCAATTGCAGAGTAGACGACGATAGACTCTATACTTATTAGAGAAGATACCGAGGACGGCAACAAAAACATCATAATAGCTTCAATAGATAAGATATTCTTTTCTTCTACTGGGGGAATAATCAATAATTACTCTCATCATGGCTACTCTAAAAACAAGCTTAGTAAGGCTACAATCACTCCAAGAAGATGAAGATAATACAATCAAACGTATACACGAATTAGAAAACATATTAGCAGACGATACACTAGGTCAAGTGACATTATCAAAGGCAAAAGTTGAGTTAGCAACATTACAAAAACAGGTACAAAAAGGTTCTCGACGTGCATCGGTACGCAACTTGGGTAGTTCGGGTGTGGCAACTAAGAATCGTGCATTATTTAACAAGTATGAAGAGGAACGTAAAGCGCATGAAGAAGAGATACGGCAGTTACATGTACAGTTACAAACTGCGGGGATTGAAGAACGTCGAAGGTTAGAGGAATTGTTAAGGAACGCACAGAAGAAGATTGCAGAATTGGATTTAGAAGAGGCTGCTACTACTGCTGGTGATGAACAATCAATTGGACAGATTAAGGATGAGGAGTTGAAGGATACGTCAATTGCAATTGCAGCGGCGGCAGTTGATAAAGTTGGAGAAGGCAATGGGACACATAAAGTAGACGAGGACAATACAGGTGGTATAGACAAGAGAAAGGCTACAAATGAAAATAAACGTCCATCTGTTAGTTTTCTAGAGGGCGAGGGTATCGTTACAAGGAATAGAGGAAGTTATAATGATACGGGAACTTCCGAAGCAGATATTCTCCGCGGTTCTGGTATCAAACTAAATGGATTGCCCGATGCATCAGCTGTTAATACCCTCTTCACTGAAGTTACACAAGGTCCTACCGACTGTGACACAGCGGATAAAGTCAAGGTAGTAGATAATAATCAAGAAGATACCAACTCATTGGAATATTGGAGAGCCAAGGCAGAGGAATTGCAATTAAAGTGCTATGCATTCGAGGCAGTAGTAGAGGGTAATGAGAAGTCAATTGCAGAACTTACAGATCAGAATAAGAATCAAGCAGATGAAATTTCAATACTCAAGGCACAACTCAATACATCTTCACCACCAGCCCCTCGTCCTAATCTTCTAACTGGTCGGGGTAGTATGGGAGGTAAGAGTCGACGTTTCAGTACAAGAGCTATAAGTAATCCAGCACTCCTAGCACAGCTTAAACGTGCTAGTATGAGCGGGGATATGAATGAACAGATGAAGGAAACTGCCAAGGTAGAACTAATGGCATTAGAAGAGGCATTAAAAGAGATGGATGGTGAACGAGGTGATCTATTAAAAGAACTTGAGATGATGAAAGCAATCCTTGCGGCGGCTAATGGCGAGAAGCAGGGGAAAAAGACTGAACGGTTGGTATATCAATTGTCATGCAAGAAGTGTAGCCAACATATGAACTTTGTAGGCACGACACATACCGATCTCAAGACTACAATGGAAAGACACTTTGATCTAGTAATTAAGGCAGCAAAGTCAAACAAAGACAAAACTTTCACTTATAAACGAAAGTCAAGTGGAGGTAGTGCCTGTAGTGATACTAGTACAGGTAGTGGTAGTGGTGGTAAGAAAGAATCATGGAGTGAAGAGTTTGCAAATCACTTTGCCAAACATGCAACGAAGCGTCGAGTATCAAGTGGTGTATTCAAATCTGTATCGGAAAAGGATATCATTAAGTTCTGTCGTGAGAATGTCAAGGTTGAGGTATTGAGGAGAGGTGACGGAGCTGAGTTGATGTGGGAAGAAGAAGAAGAGGAGGAGTAAGAGTAAGGTATATAAATCGTATGGAACTGTACGTGAGAGGTCTTTCCTCTGATTCTTGAGTGGCTGTTACTGTTGGTTAGTCTTTAGTATCTATCACTGTGTCTGTGTTGTGATAATCCCTGTGTGGTATCGTCTTAAAGGGTTAGTAGGTGTAGTTTCATGTTGTAACACTAAGGAAAAGCATACATGTAGACGCTAGATCCAATACTAACAGCCATTACCATTACATGCTATTTCTCTGAAGGTCATCGCTAGGGCAGTATCGAGTATCGCAACGACAAGTCATGTGTCTACTGCTGACATGCGGAGAAAATAAAGATCCAGCCCCCATGCAATCACCGCTGTTCTGCATAGGCTACTCATATAGCATATATCTATTGCAATAACAAAGAGAAACAATACATACAATCGTAGAGGCATATAGCTAAAAGCAGCCGCATCTATCATTTATCTCGGACATAGTATCCTATACCAAGGCTACTGCAATATCTCAAATCATTGCAATAGATATAGAATCAAATCATTGCAATAGAAATAGAATCAATACAATAATATGACCTCTACATCTTCCTCAACAACACGTCCATCCCGCAGAGGATCATCAACCTCAACCCTCCTCCATTTAAAACAATCACAAGAACGTATAACATCCCGTATAACCGAACTACAATCAATCCTCTCCAACACATCAACATCCATAGTGAAACGTCAAAGTGCCAAAGTGGAACTAGCCCAATTACAAAAACAAGTAAAGCATCATTCCAAACGTGCATCAGTTGATGCATTACGTGGCCGCACATCCCAAGAAGGAGTGGTTACTAAAAATCGTGCTATATTAAATAAGAATATACAACTCCGCATCCAACATGAGGAAGAGATTAAATTATTACAGGAGCAGCTTGCTCAATTTGGTATAGCGGCAGTAGAACGTCGAATGTTAGAAGAGGAATTAAAAAAGGTACAATGTGAATTAAACAAATTGAATAAGGAAGAAGAGTTGGAGGAGCGTGTTAATAATTCATATTCGGTGGCATATGATAGTATTGGTTATGGCAGTATTGAGGGGGGAGAAGAAGAGGAGAGTTTATATGAAGAGGAGTATGTACCACCGGTTAGTATCAAGGTTAATCATGGACAGAGTAAGCGTATCTCGGCATTGGAAACTGAGGAGGTTGATGAACCCTCGGGTGATACCGCAACTATGGGCATTGAGGAAATGTTATTAGCCAAAGAATCGGAAGAAGATGAGGCAGAATTAATGAGACGTATCTCACTCGAGGGGATTAATGGCGGAGGAGATAATGAAAATGCATTAACTAGATCTGGATTAATGGATCAATGGCATCAGACTTATGGTGCTAATAGTATGGCCGAGTTACTTGAGTTAGAAGAAAATGATAATGGGGGAGATAAAAGGGGAGAGAGTGATATCGGGGGGAGGGGAGAAAAGGGAGACCAGTGGCATGGCAATCGAGATACACAAGACGAAATTGTATTAGTAGTACCAACCAAAACTAGCGATGGTACCGGTTCAGCTACTCAACCATACCGACGTCGTGTAACAAAGGAGAATTTACAAAAACGAAATTTATCAATTGAAATGGTAGAAGATCAGATACGTCAATACTCAAACGAGCGTATGAAAGAATTAGAAGGATTGAATGAAGATGAATTTTTAAATGTCTTAATGGCACGGCAGGCAAATGTTGCCGGTTTGATTGGTATTAGTGATGATGAATTGAGTATTGGTCATGATATTAATGATTTAGGGGGAGAAGGGGAAGACTTGATAAAGGGAGATGATACATTGTTAACGGATGACTCCACTGATTCAACTCAGGGAGATAATGATAATAATGCTGGTTTGGAAAGTGACTTGGCAAGGTTACAATCATTATCAGCTGATCCGGATGATTACATCCTCCCCAGCGGTGGCGGCGGTGGTCCATCGGATTATCAATTTGAGGAGCAGTTACGTCTTGCTCATGAGGCTATAGATGCCATTGAGGCATTAGACAAGGAACGTGCCCAAGAACGAAGTAACTTGGACGTCATGATGGAAGATCACGAGGTCAATAGTGGTAAGCGTATGCAATCATTAGAAGTATATGTTGCCAAACTCGAAATGGCAATGTTACAGCATGAGGATGGACAGGAGGAGATGGCAATGAAATTGACACAAGTTCTTGGTGATAAGATTAAGGCATTAGATCAACACATCGTCAACTTGGTAGGTGACCCATCTGAGGAGGACAAGTCCATCTTGTATTGGAAGAACAAGGCTGCTAGATTAGAAGCCAAGTGCTTTGCTCTAGAGGGTGACCTTGAGGAGTGTGATATGACCATTCAAGACCTCAAGGAGTGGAAACGTATCCAAGAAGAACGGATTGCCTCCATCCAGAAGGAGAAGGCGGCTAGTAATAGTAAGCCACCTCGTCGTCCAACTGTCCAGGAAGAGAAGCAGGAACTGAAACGTAAGCTAACCGTTGAGGATATGCAAACCGCCAAACTCAAGGCTGAGCTGGATGTACTCAAGGCAATGAAGGCTCAGTTTGATGAGTCCGATAAAGATGAACAGCTACGTATGCTAACCCAAGAGATTATGAAACTCATTAGTGACAAGGAAGATGCATTAGAGCAAGCTGAGAAAGTCAAGAAGGTGTATGAAAAGTCCCTATCGAGTAAAGGTCCGATGGATAAGAGTAGACGTCGTCTAAGTTCATGTGCTGCCATGGACCCGTCATTCTCCGCCCAACTACGAAGGGCTAGTATGAGTGGTGATATTAATCAACAGATGAAAGAGACTGCCAAGATTGAAATGATGGCACTCGAGGAACGTCTCAAGTTAATTGATGGTGAGAAGGGTGAGTTGATGAAGGAACTCGAGACTATGAAGGCACTCCTAGCTGCAGCTGATGGGGAGAAGCCTGGCAAGAAGACTGAACGGCTAGTCTATCAGCTATCATGTCAAAAGTGTAACAAGCATATGAACTTTGTGGGTACTACCCACACAGATCTCAAGACTACAATGGAACGTCACTTTGCAGAGGTTGTCAAGGTAACCAAGGCAAAACGTAAGTCCATGAAGTCAAGTAATGGAAGTGTAACTACCACCGATAGTAGTACCAAGGGCAAGCATGAGCAGTGGAGTGAGGAGTTTGCTCTTCACTTTGCAAACCATGTAAGTCGTCGTTCAATGTTCAAGACTATTGCCGAGAAGGATGTTATTGCATACTGTCGTGAGAATGTCAAGGTTGAGGTATTAAGAAGAAGTGATGGGGCTGAACTGTATTGGGAGGATACAGAGTAGAGTAGAGAAGTGAACAGATATTAGGAATAGAGATGTGCGTATTGTATGGTTTAATAATGTGAGAAGGGAACTAGATAAAGGCCAAATATAGACTTAGATTTTAATAGCTAAAGTAAACCCTTATGATCACCAATGTCTCAAGGAACCACTATCTCGTCTCAATAAGAAGGTAAGGACAAGGTATACTTATCTGCCTCGTGAGAATCTACTCCATGTGTAAGTAATTCAATTATAAATAGAAGTACTATGTGTCTCTACATCCTCCAATACCCATTTACGTAGATTCTCAGTAGTTGCACAGTTTGGATAGTGATACGAGGTCGGAAGACGTTCCTCTTCCTCCTTCCCCTGATCATCATCATCGGTATCAAGAGACGACGATTGTAAGTCACCCAACACCACCTCATGCACGGGCATTACCAATCGACTAGTACTTGTTATGAATACACCACTTGCATATCTCAAATCCTCTAATGTCGGTGGACGTAGCTCAACCTGCATATCATGTAAGTCACAAACTCGTAATACAGAATCTCTTACTGAACCAAATAGTATACCTTCATTGGCTGTAATGACCGTAGAAGTGTTAGTAACGACATAAAAGTTGGTTTGTGTACCCTCCAATAACTCATTATTATCATTTAGTAATATAATTTCTTCATATCCGTTCGGTGTGATTAGTTGTTTACGATCTAATACCCATTTTGAATCTTTTGCTAATGCATTTTGACGACCGTGTCCATGGATGAGTACTTGTATATGCTTCTTCTTTTGTTCTTCGCCTATGGATGATGATGATTGAGTAGTTGGTATTGTGCTATTGGATGATGATTGAGGAAGATAACCCACATGACAGTATAGAACACTTTGAAATGAATTCAAATTGCTCGACTGCAATCTCTCTTCCTCTTCTCCACCTTGACACTTTGTATCATCATCTTTCTTCTTCTCCCAAGTTGAAAGTAGTGTAATACGAAAGTCTCTACCTTCACTATTAACATTGTTACGAGTGCGAAATTCATCTATCGTAGATCTAATATATTCCAACTTCTGCTGTGTAGAGCAGGGTATCAACTCTCTGTCCAACTCTACTACTTTTGAAACATCTTCTTCTTTTTCTTCTTTTTCTCTACCACTTACAATGATGTTCTCCAATATACTACGAGAACTAACAACCAATCGATCCATATGATAATCGAATTGATAAATATATGATCCGTTCTTAATTGTACGACATGTCGTGTATGCTCCTCGTGGTAGTAGTTGTAGTAATGTACTGGCATCTAATGATGAGTTGCTATTGTTCTTATTGTTTGATATGGTATCTTTATACTTTTCATGTATTACATTCCATGGCAATTGTATACCGTTACGAGATAGCACATAATGTTGATTATTATCATTTGTATTTGTAGAGCTTCTCATGAATGCTCTATTGATAGTACTAGGAGAGGAGTGCTGAGTTGGTAGTAGAGAAAATTTATGTTGTGCAAGATGAGAATGTTTACCGCTGCCGACTGCCAAATGATGGTATCTCTGCTGTGGTATAAATGCAAATAGTGCCGATAAACGCTTCATTTGTTCTTCGTAGAAGTGAGGTTGCAATACTCTAATATGTACCTATACTAATACTAGCCCAACATGGTCATTCATCATTCAAACCTGAATTTGATCTCAAAATCAGATTTGGCGACCCAACGAAGATTTTTCTAATGAGAGTCGGGGCTATCATAGCGCCGATACTAATAGAAGTATATGATATAATGAAGTTAGAGTAGCCGGTGTCAAAGAAGATGAGGTAGTGTGGAGTATACCATAATGAGCAAAGTTTCAAGTAAAAAGATATGAACAAAATCGAAGTATCTTTTTCATCCGATCCATCATCATGTCAACTCTATGGAGATTTATATTCCCATCAACAGCACAAAATGAGGAGAGTCTATTGTTACCTATAATTATAATCATTGCGGGCTCTGGAGTGAGTTCATATTACTGCTTGTTGTGTGTTTAGAGTGTTGTATCTTTTGAAATATTGCACATCTTATGCACATAATCTCACCACTGCAATATGCCAATAGATAGAAATGGCAACGTACCCAAACCACCAATGAACTTTAATACATCAAATCAATTTGCTGAATATATGACATCCTCTTCCAGATCAAATCGAGGAAGTATTGCAATTCTATCATATGACAAACGAGGAGTTGGGAAAAGTATAAACCGAAATGATAAGAACTTTTATAATCGAGCTGGTATGTATGATTTAGTTAATGATGCTGTTGAGGCTGTTAGATTTGCTTCACGGCATCCACTAATGTAAGTTTTTGGTATATATAGGTGTGCATGATCTGCACTGCTATACCTCACAACACATATATTATAAAGAGACAAATCAAAGATTATTCTACTTGGTCATTCTGAGGGAGCAATCCTCCTTCCACTAATTTGCAATGAAATAACAAAAGATACTAACCTTCAACCAGTTTTGGGATGTATCTTCTACTGTGGATTAGGTGAAAGTATCCCAGAAGCAATGACATTACAACGTGAAAGGGTAGTTAATGAAGTTAATGAAATGTCAGGCATATATCTGGTTGGTTACTTCGGAGATTGATCACAAAGAAACGATTAGACAAACAATACGAGAACACGATGAGAAAGGTTAATGCAGAAGATAAGCCAGACTTTATATCAATGTACTGTGGATTAGTAAAACAACCTGCAAAGTGGATACGAGAACATTTCGAGTATGATGTTCATGCCTCATTGGAAAAGTATTACACATGTCACTGTCTCGCCATTACGGGTATAAAGGACTTCCAGGTTCGAAATGAATTTTGTATACAATCAACTGCCGAACGGTTATTACCCAATGCCAAATCAATTGAGGCACATCGTCCACCTAATCTAACACATGTGTTACGATCAACGGATGGTGAGGCAAAGATATTGAGTGCCAAGAAGTTATATCAAAAGTTGGGAAAGTTACCATTAGATGAGGAGTTATTGAACATTACTAATGACTGGTGTGATAGGATATTGTTTTGATAAAGTTAGTTTATAATAATGATACAAGTCAACGACCATTGTTCTTACAGTTGCCAGAGCAGCAATCACCGTTCACAGAACAGCTACCATTCCTTGACAAACAAGATCCTGTAGGACTTCCTACAGGAGCTGGAGTGACTGGACTAGGAGTAGTATTCGAAGCTGAACATGAGGGATTCCACCAACAACGCTTCCCTCCCTTTTGACATCCATTGTTATCATTCTCCGTGGCACAATCGCCACCGGCGGGAGATCCATCGGCACAAATGGTATCAGGAATAGGTTCATTCTTGGAGCAAATGTATTTGGCTTGAGTAGCCGGAGTTGTCGTGGCCTGAGTAGTCGTCGTTTCTTGAGTGGTTGTAGTGGCCACAGTTGTTGTCGTCGTACTTGTAGGTGGTAGTGGTAATGATACATCAACGACTGTACCAGCAATTCCTTGTGCAAACTTGACTGGTTTTCCATCTAATGCATATGAGGATGACAATGAAAACTCAAGGACGGAAAGGCAGTCAGTTGTGGCCGGGACAGCAGTGTATGTAAATGATGCAGTAGATCCCTCTGAAACAATGTCATCAACACCAGCAAGGTTGGCAGTATAACCTTGACAAGAGAGGGCTAAGCTCAAATCGTAGTAGAAGGGAGCCAACCCATCTTGAATGATAGTGGCAGTAATATCGACCGTATCAGCAACTGCTCCCTCGGCAACAGATACTTCCATAAGTCG
>Ga0214481_100757_pt1 | contig 15431 bp, 10 predicted proteins | sample M1_20Mar14CPVII9_4_FD_165057 | JGI IMG/M metagenome (GOLD analysis project Ga0214481, IMG submission 165057) | Marine eukaryotic communities from Monterey Bay, California, United States - M1_20Mar14CPVII9sort6BwellG10 | ecosystem: Environmental > Aquatic > Marine > Unclassified | place: USA...
GAGATGAACAGGAAAGTAGAATGGGTGAAATGGGCATGGAGGGTGGTCAGGGACAGATGGGCGGTCCTCCGATGCAAGGTGGTGGACAACCACAGCAAGGTGGTATGGGTAGTATGGGTATGGGAGGGATGGGTGGAGATATGACAATTGCACAAGCTTTAATGCAAGCTAGGAATCAGATTATATCAAATCTGTCTCAATCCTAATAGAGAGTTAATTGGGAGGAAAGAAAGAAAGTTTATGTCTCATGGGTTGGTGTGTGTTTATTGACTTTTTTATCTTAAAAATGAGATTATGTTGGTATTGAATTGCCGAGTCAATTTGATGAAAGATAAGTTCTGTCATGTACAACCATAACAAGTAACCAATTGTAAAAGTATTTCAAAATAGCAATCTAATAATAAGTAGTGGTTATGAATGTGTCTAATCTTTAGATTATCAATCACTATCCTCATCTGACGATGAGTCTTCAACACGTAGTGTCGCTATTCTATTTGTATTCACCATGATATCATCATCGTCAAATACTATTCCATCATCATCTTCGTAATATGTATCATTTTGAGGCACTTCATCTTTATCCTCCTTGTCTTCGACAGTATCTGCTTCATTTTGCTCATCGACATCATTCTGTGTTGTACCTTCCTCGGAGAACAAAGGATCACTTGGCCATAAACCTTTAGACTTTATATGTTTCACCTGTTCCTTATATAATATATGAGTAATAACATATCTAAATCCTGTATTCCCTGACTTTTTATTATTACTTTGATCTTGTATAGTATCTTCTTCCTTATTATCTGCTACTTCTTCATCACCGCATTCTACTATTACGTAATCATTGCGTTTTATCCATACTAACTTTCTAAATTTAGTAGGAAGAAATGCAAGTTGTGTTGTTGGTGCTGCTGTCCTTGTAGTTGATGATTGCAATATTATCTCCTCTTTATTGTCATTCTTCTCGTTTGCATTTTCAGATGATATTGTAGCGTCCTCGTCTTTCTGCTGCACCCCTACTTTATCTTTAGAGCCTGATATTGGTGCAACAATGACATCAAACATATTTCCGCTATAAGAGAGATGTAAGAAGAGTTAATAAATATACCCTTTGACATCATAACAACACATGAACATGAAAAAAAAAACTTATCGTACCCTCGACTTCCTACAATACGAGCAATTCTCTGACCAATCGTTTCGTCTGGTTCTGGTAAATCATGAAGGACAGCATCTGTTAAATGCTTACGGTAATGTGAGCGTCTCCCTGAGCCAGCCATATTGTATGAAAGAGCCTCACGATAATAGTTGATTGGTCGCCGATCGCACTGAAAAAAGTATTAAAGCCAAAGGATACCAAAGGGTATCCTGTTGAGGTGGGCTCAGAGGCTCACTTCACTCACTTACTAACTATGGAGGCAATGAAGAGAAGACAAGCTTGCACAATACATCATGTATAACGTATATAAGTTGTTGCAATGTTTTTCTAATAATGATAAGACTAGATACATAATGATTGAGATCTAATGTGATACAGCTACGTTTACTTTATATTCCTTTCTCGTCTATTTAACTCACTTATTGAGAAGCTGAGCTTCTCCATTCGTCAAGATATGGCTTGCAGTAACCGATACTACCAATTGCAGCCCAAGTAACAGAGCTAACCTCATTTGCTTCGGCTGGACCAGTAGAATCACTATCGTTTCCGATTAACACACCCATTGCAGCGAGAACCATGATGGCATTTCGTAGATGCTCTGATGCAAGTTCCTTTGATGTTTTGAACAATGTTGATCGAGAGACAACGCCGTCTTCAACATCCTCCTTCTTTTGTGATGGCTCATCTCCTAATAGTTGTGTTAATATTCCCAACATGGAAATCCAAATACCGACAAATTCTTGCTTGGCTGAGACTAGTGCCTTGAGGTGGTGTAAGAAGGGCTTGAATAGAAGACTGATACACAATTCAAGTTCAATCATTGTTTCTTCTAAATCAATACCACTCTCATAAGGGGTGCGCAACAAGTCAGTTATTCTTGAAGATGCTAATGGGATACATGTTTTGTTCATGATATCACAGAGACCATCAAGGGGTATGCAAGCACCATGACGATCCAATAACGTATCCGTGAGGAGAGATATCGCTTGTTGTCTTATACTGGCATTTCTGGAAGATGCGCGTTTAGAGGTATATGAAGAGGAAGAAAGACGATAGATAACTCAAGTTAGTGCATGCGGCTTGCAAAGACAATCAAAGGAAGATACATGAAGGCTAAATGAAGCACTTAAATATCAAACACTTCATATTGGACACATGAATTCATAAGATAAAACAATACTAACGCGGACTTTCCTACTCTTCTCCGCAGGCTCCTGTATTGCATCAATGATCGGTCTCCAGCATTTTAATAAATGCTCTGATTCACCATCTTTGACAACCATTGATTCCATTCTAGTATGAAGCACTTGTAGCAGATCCAAGCCGGCTATACTTAGTTTTGGACAAGAGCCTCTTTCTCCTGCCTCGACTAGACACCTTACTGATCGAACAATTTGTGGGTATTGCTCAACTCGAAGCGAGTCCTTCAATTCTACTGCATGCAGAATGAGATGGAGTGACCTAAACGCCTGAAGCGATGGATCGTCTTCGGCCAAACTACCATCGTGATTATCAGATCGAAGTCCACCCCTCATTGCACACCATTCTGTTAATCCGAGTATCGCTAGCCAACCTTCATCCTCGATATGACCCAAACCATCTGCATTTCGAACGATGCGCCACAGCCCTTCGGCGAGATGTTTGTCGAGATTCAACTCTAATGGTGACCATACTAAAGTGCAGGGAGGATGGAGTACTTTTAGCATTGGTAAGACTTCGTTGGCAACCATGTTGCGGTTGCTCGTCCAAATGCACAGCCTCAAGACACCAGTGACACACTTTTCAATACCAGGTGTGAGTTTAATCGTCTCCGATTGTGCATCCTTGTCATCTTCACTTCCCCGGCTTGGTCGGTAGGTAAGCCTGGAGTTATAATGCGCACGAAGTATCGTATCCCAAACTAATGCAAAACGATCACGATTCTTCAAGGCAATCTCACAGAGTAATATCTCAGCAAAAGCTTCAGAGGCTGGGCTGATGATAGATCCAACAAGAGCATCATCATCACCTTGGGGTTTCTTCTTGGATGAATCTCGGATAATTTCTACAAGAGCATTCAGCTCATCGCTCAGTCCTTCCTCGCTCAAGTATCGACTCTCGGAGATCAGTCCATAGAAATCTACAAGCTGAGACAACCTGTGTCTAACTCGTACCCTTAAAGATTGAGGATCGGAGTGACTAACATCTATTCTCTCCAAGCCAGTAACACCAATCTCTTCGCTGTCAAGCGTAGCTTCGTACACTAGCTGATTCTCGAATGTTGCCCCAATCGATGTCGTTTTAGGAGAGCGCACAGATGGAAAGGATATGTATTCTGTATCTGTTGAAGTATCATCCTCGTCATCACTCGACATCACATCATCCCAAATGAGAAGATCTTCCTTTCCGTGGTAAGAAGTAGTTCTAACATTACCACTGGCCTTGGATGGAGTAGTACTATCACCGCCTCCAAACACAAAGCTCATTAGACCACCCCTACGAGGTTGGTCAGCTGCTTCGTCTAACTCGTCATCCCAGTTGGCCATCCTTCTACAGAAATTGTCACGTGCCTCGGGTGATAGAAGATCGGAATCACTTTCCTTCATAATGTTTGGCCGTCTTCTCCCACTTAATAGCTGAAGATCTCGTAACTCGAACAACATTGCCCAGACGCACTTCCACCCATCCAATCCGATCATATCACCATGCTCTTCGGCAATATTAAGAGCGACAGTGAAGGCACTCTGATGCTCAATTGAATTGATGAAGTTGTCAGCTCTCTCGTCGGTAGACATGTTATATTCACCCAATAGACTACTCATATAGCAAATGTTTGTGAACAAATCTTGGAATATGTCAGGTCGACTAAGATTTCCAGCTCCTGATAACATCTCATATGCAAGGTCAATACCTAGACGTGCACCAAACATGGTTCCGTTCTGATCATGAACAGCTACATTATCATAACCCAAGGGTGCCATGCCCCATAAACCAGACACGGCAGAGAGAATAGGATTCCAAGAGCACTCTAACAACAGCTCTTTCAAATCCTTAATGTCACTACTTGGTGTTGATGACTTGTCATCCTTTGTTTGAAACGAGGAAGCACTTCTCATGACACCCTTCCAACGCTCGACAGTCATTGAACCATCAGCCCCTTCTCCCAACGTTCTAATTTGTTCAGTCTTTATAGCATTGTAAATACTTGTTAGGTACTCAGATGGAAGATCTTCATCGCTAATATCCTTGCCATAATTCTTATTGTTTCGTATAAAATCGCTAAGCTTCATCTTTCTATCTGCACGAATGTTATCATTGTGCAAATCAGTATTTAACATGATAATGCTAAATGACAGGAGATAGGCAGCATCACTAGCTCTTTTCTCATCTGGTGAAAACAACTTGAGTGAATGATTCGAGGATTCCTTACACCCACGAGCAACTGACTCGGCGAATGCCTGAAGAATACGATCTATCATCTGGGCCTCACCGGGCAATCTAAATGTTGACAAGAACATTCGTAATCCATCCAACACTGTTTGATCTTCAAATCCAAATGAAGCACAGAACTCCGTTAGAAGATCTTTGTGGAACCAATTCTGTTCATAAACGGGTGTGTCCGCCTTGGTATCCTTGGCAGATTTACCAAGCTCTCCAAGATATTGGCCGACGGCAGGTTTGTCAAGGCCAACAACAAGACCATTACGAAGGAAAGAGGCGACACTTTTAGCATCTGGTGGATTTGACAGTAGTCCATTATCTACCAAAAATTGAAGACCCTTCTTTGGCTTTTCATTAAACAACTTTGCAGCTTGATGAAGGCTCCGCTTTGTACCCTTGGACTTTCGAATGAGTGATGGTGAGCTGGTGTTGCCTTCGGATGTTCCCTCTTTAGAAGGAGATGCAGTAGTTAGTGATTCTACACCGTGAAACAAACGCTTCAAACAACCAAGTAAAGCCTCAAAGCAGAGCTCTTTTAAATGATCTGGAACGGCCCTATGTCTTGCAATCAACATTGGTGATGTACTTCTGCCAGAATCGCTTGACGACTTCGGTGTTTGGGCAGCACTTGACGTTCTACTGGGTGGCATTGAAGGCACATACGGCTCGCCTTCCTCATTAACCATACCACCACAGCATCTACTCAGCTCTACGAGCAGACCAGTTGCAACATTCGACTCTGTCAAGGAACAATCATATGTCAAGAATAACTCCTCAATGGTGCTGATTGATGTACCGTCATCATGACCACTAATAGTAGTCAAGCAAAGAGTATCAACCAAACTTTCCAATATAACTTCAACCTCTAAATCAAATATCAAGTTCGCTTGATAAACCATACCATCCTCTGGTAGTGGACGTTTACGCAATAATGATAAGGCACGTTGATAAAATCCACTGAAGATAGCCTCGAATTGGGAACGTAATCTATTCCTTAATTTTGGAAGACTCCACAACAATGAGAGCGTGGCACACACTTCAGATAGTAATTCTATAGATGTTCCTCCCGATATGTTATCAATTTCATTCAAAGAAGAAGATGATGTTGACGCTAATTGTGAAGGGATCTCATCATGGTGAGCCCATATTGCCTGACCAGTGGTTAACAAGGCGAGACAAAGATCATCTTCTATACAACGAAGCAATACTGAATCTTCTCCTGACATTGATTGTTTTGTAAATGACGAAGTAAGAGCGGCACTATTAGTATTCCCCCATCCAGTACGTAGACAATGTTGAATTAATCTCAAACACAATGTCCGTCCATCGTCATCGCTAACTCCCTCATCTATTTGTTTATTGCGATGACGACTCAACATTACTGACTCTACTAAAAATTGCAGTATGTTTCGTGCACCACCCAAGTGTCTAGAAGACAATTTACTATTCCAACCAGTATTCATCTTAGATTGAGTGTCTTCGCCGCCAAAGACAACATGTATAATTGACATTAATACTTGTTCAAAGTGAAAACTTAAAGCTGGAGAATTATGTAATCCCCCTCCATCACGAACGAATGTATGTCGTGTTGTAAATACTGCATGAAATACTTCCATTATTATTGATGATGGTAAACGTTGTATCTTAATCACTGTCTTGTTGTTTGATTGAGAAGTAGTACCACTACTCTCCTTCTTCAATCTTTTATTTGCATAGACTTGACGTACCAACATACTCTCGGCACTTCGGGCACCCGCGGCATCTAATTCAACTAACAATTGCAACAAGTCTGCAATTGCCATTTCGACTGCCTCATCGGCACCTGCATCTGTCTGTTCAAATCTACATGCCAATACACCTCGAACTATTGGTTCTAATGTAGTTTCATGTATGTATTGTTGCTGCTCTTGATGTTCTTGCTGTGCATCTATCACATCGTCACCACTGCTACTACCACATCGTGTTAACTGTATAATGCTACCCCGATCTAACAATCTATACAATGCTCTCAAGGCAACCAATGTATGAGGCCCTGCTGCACGAGGATCAACAATAACTGCCAAGAATGGAGTTGCATATGGTCCTGGATCTAAGTTAACATTATTATTAGCAGCTGTAGATGATTGATGAAGAACTGTTGCATTTCGTGTACTTGTTGTCATATGGTTGGATAATTGTTGTGACATTATTTGAGATGAAGAATCTACAAGTAATGGCAATGGAGGGGGTGGGATACCATGAGAAGAACTTATACCACTTGGATGTGTATCAGGTGATGAAGGAGGTACTGAATGTGGAGTAGATGGTGATAATTGCTGCTGTTGTGTATTATTTGGTGAAGACGTGGAGGAGGCTGGTTCTATTGTTGTTGTGGGAGGAGAAGCTGAGCGATCGATTTGCTGATCATCTGTTGTACCTTGTTGAGTGCCTTCCTCATTGTAGACCACTGGGATTGGTGGCGGTGGTGCAGAAGATTTCTGTAATTCAGACTCACTGTTAATAATATCAGTATCAGTGGTTGTTATCTCCTCTCTGTTAGGAGATGAAGGTGGAGGTAAACGAATCTGAGGTGAAGGTGCACCAGCAACATTATCAGCCCCACTACTCTCCATATTGCCACTCTCCTCCCGAGGAGTATTAATAGCAACATTTGCAGCACTAACTGCGTTTGTGTAATACTCACTAGTACTGCCCCTCCCATTATCTCCTAATCCTACACTACCAACCACATTACTATTAACATTAACATCTAAAAATTGAGATCGAACAAAGGTACGTAAATCACGTAATCCTAATGACAATTCACCTCTAGCGACATATGGAGGACCACCCCGTAGTGATGTTAATACTGCTCTTGCCTCTTCATTGATATGACGTGCTGCCGCTTGTGTTGTTGGACGTTGTTTCGTTGGTGGATAGGATGCAATTTTCATATTATTTTTCAGTTCAGTGGTTTGTATTTTGTGCTGTAGTGTATCTTCTCTTGATCGTTGTGACTTGATATTCCGATGTATCTAGAGTACCACTATGAAAAGAGCTTTATAACTGTTTTAAGACTGTATTATTCCAATATAATATGATATGATAATAGCAGGTTGGGAGTATATTATATCAGCCAAAGTAAGTTGGCGCTTTTCCTTTTTTCACTTTGAGAGATATCCTTTCTCTTCCTTTCTTTCCGACGTCCCACTCTATCGACTTTGCCTCTAGTAGGGGAAATGAGAACTCCTCACATCAGCTCAGAGGATTGCAATACTCCGGCGAGTGGCAGCAGCTTAGCAACGCAGAATAAAGTAGGAGGTATGAGATATAGTTCAAACTTAAGTTAGGATACTGAGCTCCCAACTCTCATTAAGTAGGTATATCTCTGGTATTGTAGATGGAATTATACATTTTGAAAGTTGGCTTTGTCCATTTTCTCCACAGTTCTGCTATAGTTAACTCTTAGCTCACTCTATCATACCATACTAATATTAATATCATAACCAAAGGACGATGGATGAATTCAATACAAGCTTTGTCAACAACAATAATGACCACAGCCACAACTTAACATGTCAAGTAATTGCAAACTCTTGTAATATCCTCGATGATATAATCAACCCTGAATACGAGGACACCCTTTATGCTGATGATAGTGAACGTGCCGAGTTTGAATACAAGGGTGTAGTATTCTCCGAAATGAAGGGCGCCTAAGGATATTTTTAGATCGTATTACACAATCATTACTATTTCCTGATAATCCATATCACTTTGATTCGGGTGGCGATCCAGCTATTATACCAATGATTGTGAATAAGATTCTAGTTTAAATCCCTTTTGGTATACAAAAACACAACCAATCCCCCTCCTCATTATTACCTAAACAAACATAAACAAATATATATAATCCTCTTCAATCTACTCAACTTTCATCAGTTTCATCATATTCAACATCATCGTCTTCTTCGCCATCTGACATGGCTCCTGTATCCAATACATCTTCATCGGAGTCATTTTCCTCTTCGTCATTCTCACTCATATCACGTAGCTTAGGGTTGGCAGCACGCTGAGCTTCTTCGTTTTCACGTAATTCCCGTTCAACCTCCACTTCACGAGCATTATGATTGGAAGTGGATCGACGACGACGACGACGACGAGTTCCTTCGTTATCCAGACCCTCACCTCCATTATCCGCACTTTCGTCATCTTCCTCACCTCCATTATCCACACTTTCGTCATCTTTCTCGCCTCCATTACCCGTGTCTTCCTCCATCTCCTCGGCAGGTGCATTATCATCATTATCCTTCTTGTTTGATCCAAGACCGATAGCTTCACCAGCAAATTTTCCACCATGCTCGACATACTTTTCAAATGATTCCAAGTCGGTGATTGACTTGCCCATCCACTTACAATTGCCGCTCTTGCAGTCGTCGCACTTCTCAGAACAGGTTCCGATAGTCTTGTTTTTCAAAATCTTACTCTTACTATTGGTGATCTTATGGGCAACCTTCTTTAGTGCCTTTTGTTGTGTTCCTTTCTTTACCTCTTTATCATAGTCGGCTTGGTATGGCAAGAATATTGCGTCGATACGAGGTACACCCACTACTCCTCCCAACATTGCCATCATGTTAGGCTTACCCTTATTATTGCCCGTATGATGCTTGTAAAGTGATGCGTCACCCTCTTGGGATGCGAAGAAAAACCTCCAGAACTCTTCTGAAGACTTGAAATGTGTGGTTCCGGTGGTACCGTTAAGTTGTGCCTTGTATGCTGCTTGACATACCTTGCATCTATTTCCAGCAGATTTATGAGAAATGTTGCCGTTTGGTCCGTCATGCAAACGAACACCCCCCACTTCCTCAGGATCCCGATCCTTACAGTCCCAAGTCCTACTTGATAATCCAGTTTCTAAATCTTTCTTATTATATCCACGGCACTTAGGAACCATACCAAAGAGCTTATTGATCTTTGACCTAGACCTATAATGTTCTGCAAGTTGTACGTGAACGGAATTGTGTTTATTCCCAAAGAATGGTAACTTCTTGTTATCCACCATAAGATCAATCAATGGCTTGTCAGGCATGTGGAATGAGAACCCTAACTTGTCAGCACGGACTTTGACTTTGGATACGAAAACATCGTAAGCATTGCAGGAAGATAATGTACGATCGTATACACTTGCCAAGTGTTTCTCGACAGTCTTGAGTGAAGGACGGAAGTAGAGAAAGTTGCATGCGTGGGTACTACGCAAACCAGCATAATGGCTGAACAAGTCTGGATTGATTTCATTCTTCAACTTGTCAATTGCATCACCGGCAAATGATACCAATAACGTAGGTACTCTACAAAAGCGGAGGAAGGCACCAAATGAATTGAGAAGACCACCCCGCCTAATCGCTTCGTTATCGGAACACGTCGCACAATGCTTGAACTTCTTTGTACCATCTTTTGAATATGATGTTTCACGATTACAATTAGATCTTGATCCATTGAACACCTCAAAGTTGTTACCACTTAAATGATTGACATCACTTTTTACCATCATACCACTTATTTCCCTGAGCACATATAATGTACTACAATCTTCACTGAAGGTAGTGGGATCACAGAATACTCCCTCGGCATTGAACTTATCCTTTGGACAGTGCATGAGGAGAATGATGAAATGGAGAGTTACTGGGGTGACTTGTTTGAGGGAATATAGGAAGGCCTCGACGAGTACCTTGCAGCCTTTCTTCCCATTATTATAATCATCTCGCGTTGTAAGCGAGATACTCAATAGTTTATAAACAATACGAATCTCGGTGACAGTAGGAGGACTGTCACCCAATAATGATGCCATTTCTTCCGTGACCTTAAGAAAGTGATTTACCTTCTCTTCATTGTCGTCGGAACCAAGGATAAGTGGCTGATAATACATAAACTTCCTGGCCAATCCCAACAGCGAAGTTGGCACTTTGGGCAAATAGTCACCAGCTTCAGTTTCAAAGACTACCATAGAATCGAAGATAGTAAATGCTAACGTTTCATTGATCACAACATCTGTTTTTGCATCGCCAGAATCATCACGGAGTTTGTATGTCGTCTTGGTACGAGCAGATGACCTGGATCGTCGAGCTGGTGCGGGAGGCAACCCCAAAGTCGATTCGGCCTTCCTTGATTCTGGATCGGGTGCGTATGACTGTGCACGTCTGGTGGGTGGTGTAGACTTATGGCGTGATCTACCACGGCTTGGTTCACGTCTATAATGGGATATAATAGCAGAAAAGTGTAAGGCGCAAGATGTGAGACACATGAGTGAGAAAAAAGCACAAACAGTCCAAATAACACTTAGTCACTCACTCATTCTCATCCATTTCCTCATCTTCCCCCGACATATGAGAATCAACAGACATACGAGTATCAACGGACATACGAGTATCAACAGACATGATGGTATTAATAGATCTGCCTGTTCCAACAGATAATTCATCCTCGTCATAAATCCTCAGATACTGATCAAGTTCCATCCTTTGGGACTGATTAATAATCTAAGAGGGAAAGTGGAAGTGAGTGCATAATGATAATTCGAGCAACATTCATTCACCATAAACAAGTAAACATACCTTCTCCTTGGACAATTTCTCCTCCAAACATTCCATATCCTCTGACATTTGCGTAGCCTCCACCTCCATACGTTGAATGGTGGCATCCTTCACACTTAATTCCGCCTGCAAGAGTTCAATGGTGACATTCTTATCATCGACAACCGACTCTAAATACCTAATACGGGCTTCATTTGTCGTTAGTACCTGCTCCAACTCGTCAATATTGCAACTAGTCTCCTTCGCTTCATTTTCCTTGGATAATACCTCAGCCTCCAAAGTCTTAGTCCTATCCTCTGCTGTCTGTTTGGCATTCTCCAAAAGATCTAGTTTCCTCCGGTAAAAGCTATCCTTCCGTTTGGCTTCTTCCAATTCGGCACGTAAGCGTTTGGCATCGGATTCCTTCTCCGACGTTAGACTAGTAAAACCTTCCTGTAAACATAAAATTTGGGTAGCAAATTTACTCAATTTAGACATTGCATCCTCAATATTGGCTTCATTATTCGTTCTAAAAGCAATCAGTTCATCATACTGTTCACGTAATGAGGCAATTTCAATACACTTGACGCTAATGGCATCATTCTTTTCATCCAAAGCCTCTTTCAACTTTTTAGAAATCTTTTCATGACTTTCAATTTCTTGCAACAATCTTCCAACCAATTCTAAAGTATCAAGCAAATCTTTGTGATATGATTTAATAAGTTCAGTAGACTTATTATCCCTTTCCTTGGATTTTTCAAGCAGAACTTGCTGTGCTTTAACGACTTTACTATATCTTTCTAAATCAGCCTTATTAGATTCGATGGCAGATAAATATTTATTATTCTGGTCTCGTACTAATAATTCCACCTCTAATTGTAATTGTGCCTCATTAGCTAATGCCGACGAACTGGGAGCATTGGCAAAGAGCTGTGTGGCCCTATGTGCACTCACAGTATTTTGTGTATTATTATTATTGATAACTTGTGAGGCCGGTGTAGTAACTTGTGTAATTTGTGTAATATCGTTGGGTGTATTATCAGTGACTGCAGTTTCTTGTTGTTGGTTAGCATTTTGTTTTGTTGTTGCTGACGTTGCTGGTTGTGGTTGTGGTGTATTATTGGTATTATTTGTTTGGGGTATATCAGCGAATAGACTTGGACGAAGCCAGTATGCTGTAGGTCTATTTGTCCCTTCAACTGACTCACTAGTAATATCTGATTTTACAGAACAGTTATCATCAATGTCGCCGCCGCCGTCAACATGGAGATTAGATAAATCAGCTCCGATTTGGGAGGTATCATCACTCATCTTGGCTTCGTCTGCCATGATATTTGTTAGTTTGGTTGAACAAATATTAAAAACCAATGATGGTATTGTGTGTTGATGTGGATTAAATACCGTGTTAATTGAAATTATTGTATTTAAATAGGTGGACTGCCGATTAGTTGATGTTATTTACCTTTAAATTGAGTTTCTTATAGCACACTACAGACTACAATACTCTAGCATACCGATGTACAACTAACCCTCAAGCCCTCAAGCAAGAAGATTAAGATTAAAATCAGGGATTCTACGGGAGGAGGTTATTTACTTACGGACTCGCCCTATCTACACGTTAATTCAAGTACGTAGGACTTACTACTTACGATGAATGAGAAAATGTATTATGTAGACATGGATATTGGTAGGTCGAGTCTTCTTCTATCTACATTATCTCTTTGTCTTTAATCATTTTTATCTCATATCTATCCTCTTATCCTCTACAGACATCGGCTTTCATTATCTTTACAATGCAGAGTGGATTTGCAATGTTGGAAATTGGTGTATCATCGCCTGGGAATGAAGTTAATGTTATGCTAAAGAACGTCTGTGACCTTTTGTTTGCAACGCTAGCATTCTTCTTCTTTGGGTACGGAATCGCTTTTGGTGAGCCAAGTAATGGATTCAGTGAGTATCTTTTTGTGAGTACATGCAGTATTATTTGCAGCAAACTCACTCACCTTATGACTGTATTATGTTTGTTTAGTGGGTATGGGAGAAGTGAGTATAGACATGTCTCTTAGTTTCGTCTTATGATAACTGATACTGACTCACGTATACATCTGTTCATAACAAAAATGTGTACAGTTTATGCCTTCAACAAGCTTCAATGACCCCGTCAGCAGTGGTTTGTTCTATGGAAGATACATCTTCAATCTTAGTTTTGCGGCAACATCAACAACAATTGTTAGTGGAGCAACAGCAATGAGAATGAGATTTGGTGTATATTGCATCTATTCCTTCTATGCAGTGTTGGTGTACAGCTTCGTCGCTCACTGGGTTTGGGCTGAAAATGGCTGGTTGGCTGTTCGAGGGGTACATGACTTTGCAGGCGGCGGCCCGGTTCATCTCCTTGGAGGCTTCAATTCATTCATTGCTGTCATATTTCTCGGTCCTCGAAAGGGTAGATTTGATGGCACACGACCTGAATCGGACTTTGCAGAGTCCTCGCCAACAAATCAGCTCCTCGGTTTATTAATCCTCTGGTTCGCTTGGATTGGGTTTAATTGTGGTTCTTCTTTTGGAATCACAGAAGAGAAGTGGTTGGTTGCAACCCGAACAGCAGTGTCAACTATGAATGCTTCAGCCTCAGGAGGAATCATCGGCTTGGTATATTCTCAATGGGCAACCAAGCGGACGTTCGTTAGACCATATGATATTGTTAACGGTGTACTTGGTGGCTTGATATCCTCATCCCCTACATCTGCATGTATTCAACCATATGAGGCTATGATAATTGGAGCCGTCGGTGCTCTCGTGGCATGCTTTACAAATGAAAAGTTGTTCAAGCAAAGAATGAAGATAGATGATCCTGTGGGTGCTGTTGGTGCACATGCAGTTGCCGCCAGCTGGGGTATCCTTGCCGTGGGTTTATTTGCTAATAGCCAGTTTGAAGGCATAGATGTTAGAGATGGCCTCTTTCATGGGGGAGGATTGGCACAGCTAGGCTCGCAATGTCTTGAAATTGTTGCAATCATAGCCTGGAGTACTGTTGCCGTATCTCCCTTCTTCTATCTCGTGGGTATTGCGGGCAGTAGGAATCTGAAGGATCCTCGATCTGGTTTACTTCTTGAGTTTGATGATCAAAAGGAATATCCTCACCAAGCAGATCCGAGGATCCACGACTGTAGAGAAGACAACATCGACATGAAGGAGGTCATGGAACATGTTAGAGAAGACAAAGATTTCCAAAACGAGATGCTCGAAGTTGTGCTTGAACTAATGAAAAAGCATCTTTCGAAAGATGCTTGGTTGACAGAGAAAGCTATAGACTTGAATGACTCAGGTTCGTCAAGACTGGGTGCTGGGATGGTGGAGGGAGGTGATACTGGCGATACTATTTCTGTTGTATCCAACGTTTCCTCTCAGCAAAAAATGTTGAGAAGACGGACTCTATCAGTGTAAATAACCGAACTCGTTGTCTCTGGTAGATGGATACCACTTGAAGGTTGTTTGTTTGTTATATCTCCACAGTAGCTGCTATAGTTAACTCTCATTCCTCTTCTCTACTTGTTGTCAAGGCCTAGCTTACTAAGCCACTTCAAATTGGCAGCTAAACAATATACAACTGATGACCAACTCTGGGTATCTGAATCAGATAGCTTTGTCAAGTCAACAGTATCAATCGATGTCTCGCTCATTTCATATGGAGGAGGCTCAGTCGTAGTCTTTGTCTCTAACATAATATGTGAACTCAATTGGCTCAAGAGTACAAGGAATAAAGTAATTGATCGAGTTGGAACACTATTTGGCTGCTGGTCATCGTCAGTTGTAGTATCAAATCCTAGGTTGTAGACACTCCCTCCCTCTGGAAGATTCACCAATATCTTTGCACATGGATGAATTGGTATTATTCGTATTGTCGAAGTAATTATACTTTTATATAACCCAAGTGTAAATGCTACGAGCTGTGCAGCATACGAAAATGAAGCATTAATCTCATCCCGATGCAATCCTGCTTTCTTATTAGTACGATAGGCAAGTCGAAGATTATTGATTGTTGGATAGCATCCTCCTTCTTGATTGGTACTAATATTGCTTTGCATATTATTAACTTGTATATTGAACGGTATTGACATGAGCTTAACACGAGATATGGCACCAATCTCGTCTTCTACTACTGAGCAACTGTTCCTAACAATATGTGATTCTTCTCCAAAGTTATTTGCATCAATCTCCAGTGAGTTTAATTCATGATGAACAATATCTTCATTATTTGATATAGTAATTGATCGTTCGATTTGGTTCTTCATTAAGCTTTGAAGCAT
>Ga0214481_100758_pt1 | contig 15386 bp, 12 predicted proteins | sample M1_20Mar14CPVII9_4_FD_165057 | JGI IMG/M metagenome (GOLD analysis project Ga0214481, IMG submission 165057) | Marine eukaryotic communities from Monterey Bay, California, United States - M1_20Mar14CPVII9sort6BwellG10 | ecosystem: Environmental > Aquatic > Marine > Unclassified | place: USA...
AGTTCGTTGATGGACAAGGAGGCAAGTATTCACCCAACATTGTTCGTGTTGGCTCAGGAATTACAAATCCTAAATGTGATAGTGTTGGTCTCAAACGGCGAGTCGATGCAATCATAGAACAAGGATCAAACATGGCGGAACTAGAGCAGACAATTGTTGCATCAAGACAAACGCTCAAGAGATTTCAGAAGGAGATACACAAGCTAAGAGCAAGGATAATTGCCATGATAGAATGTTGCCCGTATGCCATATCCAATCAGTGGGAGATCAGGATTGATGAAGCTTCTTTCGACTCCTCAGGGAGGGTCGTCTTCGTCAACCACGCAAAGAAGACCACAACGTTTGACGTGCCGGGGCCCAAGAAGAGAGATGAAGTATCGCTGGATATCCACTCAATGCCACACTATCGCAGTCTACTCAAAAACTTGACAAAATATGTCGAAAGACACAACAACGAAACATCGAATCTTGAGAAGCATATCATCGTTCAAAATGCCGCTACTGCGAAGTTGGAAGGTGCCAGTGACGAATCGTTAGTTCCTCTTCTTGAGACGCATGTTCTCAACTCTACTCATATCGTGCTCACAACTCTTGGTTCATCGGGTGGTAGGGTCGTCAAATCAGCCAACAAGTTTAAAGTGATCGTGGTAGATGAAGCGGCCCAGAGCTCGGAACCAGCTACTCTCGTTGCTCTCCAGCTAGGATCGAGTCATGCTATTTTAGTTGGCGACCCTCAACAGTTACCAGCAACAATCTTTAGTGTGTCAGGACGGGTTACCAAGTATGATCGAAGTCTCTTTCAGCGCTTGGAAGAAGCTGGTCACCCTGTTCACCTCTTGAACACCCAATACAGAATGAACCCCGTCCTTAGCGACTTTCCTCGTCGGATATTCTATGATGGCAAGTTACTTGATGCACCAAATGTTCTCAAACCAGATTATGGCGGTAATCTCAAGACAATCATCAGGACAAAACTTCCATACATAAAACCATTTAATATTCTTGACTTGGAGTCCACGGAAGAACGGCAGGGGAATAGTTTATCAAACAAGAGTGAAGCTGAGCTAGTACTGCAACTGTATCGGACTCTTGATGTAGAGACAAATGGCTTCATAACCAAAGAGTCTCGGGTTGCTATTATTACCCCATACTCCCAACAGAAGGCACTACTTCATAGACTTTTCAACGAGCGTTATGGAAACAACTATCAAACTAGAGTAGAGATTAGGTGAGACAATTCTATGGTGGTGATGATTCATTGTTTCATCTTTGCTTGCTTACTGATTGCATGTTATATGTGCTCCATAATTTGCTCTTTGCTTTCAAGTACCGTTGATGCATTTCAAGGAAGAGAAGCCAACATTGTGCTCTATTCATGCGTACGGGCAGGTGGTAGTGGAGGTATTGGATTCCTAAGTGATGTTCAGAGAATGAACGTCGCCTTAACAAGAGCCAAGAACTTCCTATTTGTTATTGCTAATTGTTCATCTATTACTGTAAATCCTTATTGGAGAAATCTTGTTGGCTATGCTCGGAGTAAGAATGCAATTATTAAGGTGCCGTTTCTACCCACCAAACTAAAGACTACTCTGAAATCAGCGTTGATCAAGTCTCCGATACAGAAAAATGTTAGCTTTGGGGCTGTAGAAAAGAAAACATATGATATCAATAGCATGGCAAGTAGTGATAGAGAGAAGGTGGATCTATTTCCCAACTTGGCAACACTTGCCCCGCAGATACTAAGTAAGCATGAAGCATGACTGAAGAATGAAGTGAAAGAACAAGAATTAGCCCAAAGCAATTGGGAAATAATTCTAATTTATATGCATATGAAAAGAACACATGTTATGTCTCTAACTTCACTCCTTATAGATCAATACGCCATCACCATCAGGTAGGCTAAGTAACTGGTGCTTGTGTTTCTAGGGCATTAGGACAAGGGAAGAAACTGCAGTTGTTATTAGGATCACGACCAACTACAGTCGTTTCATCTGGGCATATTTTCACCCTTGGCCCACACTGTACTTGTTGTTGTGATGGTTGTGATGTGGGTTGTAGTGTGGCTTCTTGTTGTATCATACTACTTGGAAGCTCCAAATCAAACACTTCTCCACAATATCCATTTATGGAATCTCGAGCAGTGATACTGACCATTGATAGATCATTAGGAATGATGATACCCCCTAGTGATCTTGTAAATGGCTGTTCACTTGGATGAGGATGTGCCAAAGACCTTGTTCCTAAAATGATATCGTCAGATATTGAAATAATTTGAAATTCGTCAGCATATTGCCCCCAGCCTGATTCATATGGTGATGATATCGTCACATCAAAAGTCCATGTACCATCGTCTGATCGAAGTGCTGTGGCATTTATAACATCTGCACAATTGCCATTAGTTAATATTGTTGTTGTTGTTGGGGAAGATGGCGTTGACATTGTACTTGTTGGTACATCATCTTGTACATCATCGATATCTTCTTTTGTTGTGTCTTCAATAGGAGAATTAGGATTTAGAGGTACAGGAGCATTAGGATCTACTGGCTCCAATGCTGTTTCAAGAATCCAATGATCTAACCAAGGTGGACTAGTTACTGGTTGTACAGTTGGTATCGACTCAACTTCTCCCCGTAGATTGTTTGATTCATCTATTGTTGTGTCATCGGCATTGTCTTTCTTTAACCCAAAGACTAAAGAAAAGATTAGAATGAGCAGAAGCAGAAGACTTATTGATACCGCGAAGAATTGCTTCTTTTGCTTCTCCTTCTTTGCTGCAATATCATCTTCTGTTGAAGTAATCTTTGCCGATTCAGATGGTTGCTGATTTCCATCATCATTATCATTAGTAATTGCTACTGCTACTGCTGATGCTGGGATAATCTCTTCATTCTTATCATCACTCCCCACTTTCTCTCCCCCAGCAATCGTATAGGTAGCAATAGTATCCGAGCTGCTCTTCCTCTGTTCGGTATCTGTATCATTATTACCCTCAGTATCAGTATCATTATCATTATCATTATTATTATCACTTATATTATCATTATCTTGAATAGTATTCGGTGCATTAACAATGGGCGGGGCAGTACTATACTTTGATGATTTGAGAACACTTTTAATCTGTTTCTTTACGAGAGGTGACGGTGGTAATGATTCTGTATCTTTATTATCCGACACTGGATCTGGACTAATAGAAGAATCGATTTGAGCTGGTGGACTTTGATCTGATACAATTGAACCGTCCTCATTTGCTACAAATGCTGGTGGATCCATCCTATATTGTTGTATATATTGATATGGGCTGGTTGTATTGGCAAGGAGAAAAGTAAAAAGATACTTATATTTGATCTGCCTCGATATCACGGTAAATTGCAAGTGGTTTGTTGTGGAGATGAATTATTCGTCTCTCCTATATGTTACCAATAATCATTTCAGAGGACCAATCAATGTTTGTTGACAATAGTTACCTACCACAGTCCACATTACTTGTCGAATGCGTCGAGGCTTCTCAAAAGGATACCCGACGGATACCACATGATAGAAAGAAGTTAGAGTTCAATAGACTCTAGTATATGGCACCTTCTAGTAGTACATACTACGCTACTAAAGACGACCTCAATATATTGCTTATTTGACTTGGATGTGTGTAGTGTTTTCAAACATACTAATGTCTTTTACCTTATCTAGACATGAACAGTGGTTTCACCAACATCTTGGCGGCTTGCAGCAGCTTCCTCATTCATCATCATCTGGTTAATACCGATTGCCGGGGGAAGACTACCAGACGATTTCAACTTGATATTCTCCTCAGTCAGTTTCTTAACTTTGTTTTCTGCTGCATTTAATTTCTTCTTGAGTAAAGTAATTTCTCGTTTCAGATCAGCCATTGTAGGTGAAGATGACTTGATTATATTAGAATCTGCAGCAGGCTTTTTGATTGTGTCCATTGGAGGTAGTTTTGGTACTATTATTGACTGAGTAGAGCCTTTACCGCCCTTGGTTTCAACTAACATGGCAGCAGCAACACTTTCATCAGCACTATTGCCCTTCCATTCCAGCTTGTGTATAAGCTTACGACCCCAACTAGTAGAGGCATTAAACTTCTTCATACTCTCAACCTCCTCATCAGATAGAAACGGAGAAATTGCATGCTGTGCCAACATCTCGTCTCGAATCTGTCGTGCCTTTGTAGCAATGCTTGTGCCGGTAATTGATACTGCTGGTTTTTCTCCCGGATTGACATTGGCATATACATTCGTATGGAATATTTTCAATGCCTCCTTGATACGTAATAGTGGATCACCACTTGCCCGTTTCGTAAGTCCTTTACCTTCTTGTTCAACTAATCGTATTAACTTGGCTTCGTCCTTCTTCCAGCGATAGATACTACGATGATTCGCCCCAACTTTATCTGCAAGCGATTTAACACTTGGAGGATTGTCTCCCTTGAGCTGCCGTACTACTGCTAACTTTTCGGCTGCAGTATACTCCTCATTATTAGACTTGCGTTTGGTTGTTGATTTAGTTACGTGAGACGATGATGATACACGTTTTGAATTACCCTTCCCTTCCTGCTTCATTAGGTTGAGTAGTCGTTCTTCATCATTCTTCCATCGATATACGGATGTACGTGATGTGTTGTGTTTGGCAGCAAGAGCAGGAACAGTTGGAGGATTTGGACCTTTGAGTTCATTGAGTATATCCAACTTTTGAGAGATTGTAAACTCATCCCTGATATAGAGAGGGAGGTATCAAAAAGTATTTCAGATGAGAATTCAACAAAAACACAATAAAAGTAAACAGATCATGCACCGTGGAATAAACTCATTACACAACAACAAATCGTAAAAGACATGTCTTAAGCAACGAAATCAATGCAACATCCACTTACTGTGTTTTACGCTTCTTCTTGGCCGGTACAGGGATAGGTGCTAAAAGAGCTTCCTCTGATATACCAAAATTATAAACTGTTGGCTGTGCTGCTACTGCAACTGATTTAATACCAATTGTTGCATCTTCTTCATTGTTCAATTCCTCAGGTGGTTGTTTGAGGTTACCAATATTTTCTTCAGTAACAACTTTACCATCAGTCTCGACGGAGGCTTCTGCCGCCGCCTCCTCCTTGCCATCATGATCCTCCGCTCCTACCCCACTATCAGTAACGGCTTGCTTTGATATAGTGACCATTGTTATGTTGTTCTATTTTAATGTTATGGTGGCGTCGCAATTGATAACAAAATTACTGTGTCAACTCTATTATTCTTGTCCATGCTATCATCGTATTTTTCGATAATTACATAGGTAGATAAGGGTAGATAGTAGACATATGTATTGTATCTAATATCATGGGAGGTTGATATGAATCATAATTGTATACATACTTTGTTGCTTATAATATCCATATCATACATTAAATTTCATTGGTGGTGTCTCGTGACATTTCACTAAATAACGCACAAAGTAGGGAGTTGTTATTGTAGTCAGTGGATTCGTAAAGAAATGGATGATTCTGCCAAAATAGTATGAGTATGTAATATTAGTTTATCAAAGTACGGTAGGAACAAATAGGGAAGGTATGTTTTTACGTGCAATTGCAAATTAATGATGTAATATGTGTAGATATGTGTTACATATTCGTACAATCTCGACGTGTCTTCGCATTGACATAGGAGCTATTGACATATAAATATGATTATCACTCTGTAAAGAAGAGTTTTTGTGACGGCAAAGAACATATTATCTTATATCTTACTACGCTCAACAGCAAAGTACTAGGAGACAACATCGATATGAGTATCTGACATCATCTTACAACACAATACACATACCGAACATAACAATAGCAAATGTACCATCACGCCCAACCTTGAAACCCATATTGGAATTAGTAGTATCAGTGGAATCATCATCAAGGTTTGGATTCTCCCATTTGGTTGACTCTAAGGGAGTTTCCTCCAGCTCGTCTGTTGATTCGTCGGCGTCATCAGAACTATTGACTTCATTTACATCAACTATACCATCAGAAGTATGAGAAACATCACTAATCTTAACCTTACAATCATTATCGGGTGGCAAGTTCTTGCTATCAAGTATACTTCTCATGACTTGAATTTGATGATTCTGGCTGTTAATGATCTCACGGAGAATCACTTCTAGAGCACAATCATCCGTTTCATCAGTATAGTCAGCACAGGATAAAGTACCCGTTTTCAACAGAGCCTTGGCCATATTTACTGCATTCTGATGATGAGGAATCATCTGGTGATTGAACAGAGCCGCCTCTCCGTCTGGCTTGGAAACACTCGTTGTCATGCCTGCCATCATTGCGCAATTCATCGAGTCAATACAACTTGAGAATTGAGCAAGCTCTACATTTTCTTGAGGTACATCACAAACAAATCGTTCGGGACATTCTTGATGAGGTAGTTGGAAGGCACTCAGGCCATATGTACCACACTCTTCATCGAACTCATCGACTTGATCGTACTCATACTCGATAGGGGGCAGGTTATCTTCTGAGAGAGGTTTACCATCCTTGAAGAGCTTGATACGGCCTGTCATGAACTGATGTATATGGCAAAAGTAGAAGATGTCCTTGGAGTAGTCTGTATCCTCATCAAACTTTAAGAAGACACTAAACTCATCAAACTCCGACCACTCAGGCAAGGGACGGAAGAAGAGAGGCTCATAATCATCCAAGCCAAAGTTATCTTCATTGGTAGTGACAGATGCCAAGCTCATATCATTTGAATATGTTCCCAAGTATTTATCTCCAAGGAAGTACATTGGTGCTGGACATGTCATATCTTCAGCGCAAGTGCTTGAAGAACCAGGCGGAGGTATCCCGGGCTCCAACTCGTCGACATCATCATGAGCTCCATCTGGATAATATGCAAACCCTAATGGATGGTAGCTGCGTATTATGTATCGAGGTAGATGATAGAAACAGTATTAGAAGGAATCATGAGACATCATATGCGTATTAGGCCGAGGTTGATTATCTTTTGAGCCTTGAAAGCGTACTTACTAGTTGGATACATCGCTTTGAACAAACTGATACGTCTTCCCAACATCCATAACCAAGGTAGGGTTGTCGACATCGCCACATTCCTCGAAACGGTAATATCCAAGCTCACCAGTGAAAAGATTGACCTTTGCAGTAAACTTACACACATCATCCTCGGAACATGATGCTTGGCAAAGGTTATTCCCTTTCCATGGACTTTCATCACCTTGAAGATCACGAATAGATTCTCCGCCTATTTCTATACTTTCATCAGTGTTGGCATTGGTATCCATCTCAGATTGAGTAGATAACAAGGACCGACGATGTTTTAAGATGCCGGGTTTCATATCCTCAGACGGAGCCATGGCCATATCAGCGGTGGCGGTGGTAGATGCGAATTCACTTAGACATAGGACTAAAGCAATTGTGTAGACCTTCATGATAATAAAATTGGTAGTTAATATGTTAATGTGATGTCTGATTATACCTATTGTATTGCAACACCCAACCCGATTCCTTGTGGTTGCGTTGTTGGCTATTGACTAGCAGTAGCAGTGTAGTTAGTTGAGAGCATGCACTGCCTTGAGATGCAATAACTATCGAAATCACAAAGCTAAGAAAGATTGGCACGTGCCAAAGCAATAGCATGCATTTTATTTTTGGTATCCTTACAGGATACCGCCTAGCTTGGGGGCGGGCAATGGCAACTAAAAATGACAATCTGATATGTGCTAATGGTAGCAAACAATGGGAATTAGATTACAAACTATCCTACTGCTTTTTGCACAATAGCACGGGCACAACACAACACAATAGTACTGCAAGAGTCAGACACAGTGTGGCTGTATATACATCTTTCGAAGTAAAATGTATCATCAAAGAAATATTGCCATCATAATATCACTGATTGCTTTTGTTCACCACCAGATTATATTATTTATTCGAGGCGAGACAACGGCATCATCATCATCACAAGAGCAGGGTGATGATAATGATATTATTGATAAAAACGATGAATATTGGTGTGGTCGATGGGCATATACTGGTCAATGCTCTCTAAATCCAGAGTATATGCTACAAAACTGTCGTATCGAATGCGAGGAAAAGGCCGAGAGTGACAAGTTTAAGATAGCACAATCATTGTTCCGATTTCCTGCATCAAAGATGGGACCTGAATTTGATGAATTACTTCAACATTGGTACAGAAATACTCTAAATGCTGATAACACAACAATAACACCTGATCCAGTTGGAAAAGCTCATGCATTACAATCAGTCTCAACACCGGCTGCAACTCTGTTTCGTCGTCAATGTTATTCACCATCTCCAAATTCATCGAAGAATAATCTATATAAAACGTTGGAATCAAGGAAGAAGGAACTTGGGTTTCAACAGATGGATGACAAATTTGAGGAAGGAAGATTGATGCATACGATAACCCAACGTCTATATCATGCATTTCTACCCCCAAAGGAAGAAGATAGCGAGAAAGATGCACGGAGAATGCACAAGAAGAAATCTAAATCAAATGTTAATACCATTCATGCACAGACAAATCTACCTTCTGATTTTGACTCACCAAGAAGACTAAGCTTTCAAACAGGAGTTTCTTCCAAATCAGATGACAATGAACAACCACAACAACAATATTTCTGGCGCTCACCTGCTCACTTCTCTTCCCAGGGCACATCGAGAGATTTACAATTTAGACTGAAGAGTTGGGATGTACTAGTTGAGTATCTTGAACCTTCTATACAAAAGATATTACCACATTTCATATTCCAACATGCTCGTCAATCGGGCAACTTTTGGTATCCTCCAGGTGGTGTAAGAGAATGGCATACAAATGAATTAGACTTGGTTGGTAATATGATAGGAGGTGGATACTCGAAAGAGGAAGAAATGTTCGCCAAGCAGACATGGAGAGCATACTTTGTCAGAACAGTTAGAGATTCAGAGTATGACAAAAAGTTGAGTAAGTTGAGAAAGGGAAGACATGTCGATAATAGTAGTAATGATCATTCAGCAATGCATATAATTCCTGGCAATGATGCTGGGATAACCTTAGACGTGCTGAAGAAGGCTGGTGCAAGACGATTAACTAATGATGAAGAGAAGAGACAATATTCTGATGAATTTGCTGAAGATTATACTCCTCCTTCACAGAATAACAAAGTAGAGGAAGACTTCAACATTGATAGCACTGGCTTAGATCGGAATTCTGTGTGGCGTTTACCAGATCAAGACGGATACTTAACACTCTTTAGGCTACCTGATATTTGGCATTGTATTGTATCAGAAGAGGTTCATCGATATAGTCTCGGATTTGCCTTTTCAGACGAGGAGGTTCAAGCTTTACTAACTTTGGCAGGTGTGCAGTTTGATACAACAGCGAAAGCAGATAGCATAGATGAAGCAGTAGATAAAGAGGATGAGCTGTAGAGACGAATCTTCTCTTAATGCCCTTAAAATTCTGATAGTAATGTTCAACTTTAACCCCACCTTCACCTTGCCGGTCTACATTCATAACGTGCAACTATTGATTAGATAGAGTATGATTTCTACTTACGTCAACAGACACTGATAAATAACAACTAACTTAGTTTTGTTTGTTGACTTAGCTTGATTCTATTCAACAACTGTAACAATTCACAGCAACTATATCACCACAAATATTAAAGCAACTTGATAAAGTTGACGTCAATTTTGGAATAGTCAACATTGTAGTAACCAGAAGGATCTACACCGACTGCATCGGGAGCTAGTTCGAGCAAATCTTGGGCCATGACACCAAAGTAGATGGTGTGAGTATCAACACTGTCTCGAAGATGCTCCTTCATATCTTCACGATACTTGAAACTGTAGACGGGTAATCCAGAAGGAGACTTCCCAAGGCGGCGAATGTCTTCCTTGAGACGAATGTCACTTCCATCGCCATCGCCGGAACCAACAGTAGGACTACGAAAATAGACAGAGAGAGACAATCATTGTTTTTGTTAGTATATTTGATAAACAAAGACAGTCAAAGGACGTCAAATGATATCAGTACCTTGGAGTAGGACGCCGAGTAGGGGGAGCGACAGGTCTCGGCTGTATAAAGTAAAGAGATTGAGATCATTAGTAACAATGAAACCAAAAATAGTCGAGAAGTAAATCAAACAATTAATTATATAGCTCACCGTTGGATCAGGAGTCTCAGGTTCTACAGGCCTAGGGGTGGGGTCAGGGACTGGGTTGGGCGTTGGACGTGGCTAACAGTAATCAAAGGGTGACCATTAGCGAGAATACAAATAAATAAGGAGGCATAACAAGTCAACTTCATGTTTTTATATACTCACAGTGGGTGGCGGAGTATCAGGTTGAACAGGCCTGGGGGTGGGAGGATCGGGAGTAGGGTTATTAACAGGCCTTTGAGATTTCACAGACAGTTTATGAAGATGAAGAGAGGAGATAGTAACTTCTGTTAGTATAATTGGATTGTAAAAGCAATCAAATATAGGCAAATTAAGTTCATATGAAGCAGCAATAACACCGAGACTCTATGTTGAACTTGGATTCGCATGATAAAAGAATACTGCGCAGACTTTCCTAGGGGTGGGATCATCCACAGGCTATGAAAAGAACGATCATGAAGTGTGTAAGTGACAAATAAGTTACTCATACATCGAGGACACTCATAAAATAACTTACAGGTGACGTCGGATTGGGTGTCGGAGGCGGTGTTGGAGGTGGTGTTGGATTAGGAGTTGGACGTGGCGTGTCTGGTTCAGTATCATCGTCATCATCCTTTTTAAACGATAAGAATCAAAGTCAGATAACGAAGAAGTATTGAGGATTTGAAAGAATCACATGGATATATAGGTAACTTACGTCATCTTCATCGTCATCGTCTTCATCATCATCGTCATCATCCTGCGAGAAATGAGAGAGAAGAGGATTAATAATCATATAAATAGGGACCTTGTGCCGTACAGTAATATCTGCAAGGTCAGCGGCGAGTGCTGAATTCTGAATGAGGGCTCAATACGAGCAAGAGTCGTGTGCAGAACCCTTTCATTCCTATCAACGGCTCCACATATGCTGAATAAGAGCACAATAAAGACATACCTCATCGTCGTCGTCATCCTGTAGAAGTAGAAGTTGACAATGAAGAAGAAATTGAAAGAATAGGTTTGTTAATAAGGATACCAAGGATACCCATCAGTAAGGCGAATCGATAGAAGCTTTTACAGGACAGAAATCAGACAATGCTGCAGGTATAGACTTACGTCTTCTTCCGGTTCGTCGTCGTCATCGTCGTCATCATCATCATCATCTTCTTCTTCCGGCTTTGGTTTAAAAATAAAAATAAGAAATAAGAAGTTAACCTGTAGAATACGATGTCTTGAACCTTGATACTTACCTCATCGTCATCATCATCTTCCTCCGGTTCAATGGGTTGAGCAGTTGGATTGCTTGTTGTCGGTCGAAGTGTAGGCCTATTTGTAGGGGATTTTGTGGGAGATGGAGTCTTCAAAAACAAAGCCCAGGCTTCAGCATCAACTGCCACTACAGGCTTTTTGGTAGGTGGAGGACTTGGTGCTAATAGTTGAGCCCAGCCTGCCATATTAAGCATTGGCTTCTTAGTAGGAGAAGGTGATGGCGCAGTAGTTTCAGGGGGTGGAGTTGGGGAGGATGTGATTGGTGATGATGTATCTTCAACATCTTCAACACTCAATTTGCTGATAAGAGATTCTTCAGTACTTGGTTGACTGCCATTCTGGAATAACTGCGATTGCGTTTCTCCACTTGATGAACCGTCACGATTCATATCAACTACGCAATCATTATCGGGTGGCAAGTTCTTGCTATCAAGTATACTTCTCATGACTTGAATTTGATGATTCTGGCTGTTAATGATCTCACGGAGAATCACTTCTAGAGCACAATCATCCGTTTCATCAGTATAGTCAGCACAGGATAAAGTACCCGTTTTCAACAGAGCCTTGGCCATATTTACTGCATTCTGATGATGAGGAATCATCTGGTGATTGAACAGAGCCGCCTCTCCGTCTGGCTTGGAAACACTCGTTGTCATGCCTGCCATCATTGCGCAATTCATCGAGTCAATACAACTTGAGAATTGAGCAAGCTCTACATTTTCTTGAGGTACATCACAAACAAATCGTTCGGGACATTCTTGATGAGGTAGTTGGAAGGCACTCAGGCCATATGTACCACACTCTTCATCGAACTCATCGACTTGATCGTACTCATACTCGATAGGGGGCAGGTTATCTTCTGAGAGAGGTTTACCATCCTTGAAGAGCTTGATACGGCCTGTCATGAACTGATGTATATGGCAAAAGTAGAAGATGTCCTTGGAGTAGTCTGTATCCTCATCAAACTTTAAGAAGACACTAAACTCATCAAACTCCGACCACTCAGGCAAGGGACGGAAGAAGAGAGGCTCATAATCATCCAAGCCAAAGTTATCTTCATTGGTAGTGACAGATGCCAAGCTCATATCATTTGAATATGTTCCCAAGTATTTATCTCCAAGGAAGTACATTGGTGCTGGACATGTCATATCTTCAGCGCAAGTGCTTGAAGAACCAGGCGGAGGTATCCCGGGCTCCAACTCGTCGACATCATCATGAGCTCCATCTGGATAATATGCAAACCCTAATGGATGGTAGCTGCGTATTATGTATCGAGGTAGATGATAGAAACAGTATTAGAAGGAATCATGAGACATCATATGCGTATTAGGCCGAGGTTGATTATCTTTTGAGCCTTGAAAGCGTACTTACTAGTTGGATACATCGCTTTGAACAAACTGATACGTCTTCCCAACATCCATAACCAAGGTAGGGTTGTCGACATCGCCACATTCCTCGAAACGGTAATATCCAAGCTCACCAGTGAATAAGTCAACTTTCGTGGTGAACCTGCACACATCATCATCGGAACATGTTGCTTCACATAAAACAGGAGATTGACGAACGTCCTTTCCAACAACTGACGACGACGTTCCACATATGGTTAGAATCGCCACGGAGATCTTCATACTATACTTAGGTACAATATTATATTGAATGCTGATGGTATGACCTCGTAGAATATGAGACCATCATGATAGTTGGTAGAATCACAACTACCCAATCAATTGTTTCCATTATTACTTAATATAGCATGCTCCCTCATGCTCAGACGTTTGGTCGCATGCTAATCTATCCATTCTTTCTGAGAGGCAATTATCATCTCACATGAATAAACTACCATCCAATAGGTAGGCCAAGTAAAGCAAGGAATAAGGAAAGGTCTCTATTAATGAAGCTCAATGACAATCATTTGTAAACTACTTTGATAGGTAGCGCTTTGATATTGTATGTTCAATTTTGCCAGCATTATTGAAGTCATTGCGATCAGATTTTATATACGTTCTCTCATAACTTATTAGCATACCGAGAGAAAGATAATATAAAATTAAATACGGTACTATATAACCTATACAGCTTCTACCTTCCCAATGTATGAGGGTATGTATTCGGTTGTCATAAGTAGTTCCATTGTTGTCAATCTAATAATTGCTTCAAATTATGTATACCTATTCAATAATATTATATCTTTTTGATGTCCACTCTCGTTATCCCGTAGAGAAGACCAACATAAATGATTTGACATCTATTATATTGATTTGAGCGCTATATTGCATTGAAGACCAATGTATGTGCATATTATATCGAAGAGTATAGAGGCGTGAAGATGCGAGAGAGTAGGTATCGTATCATTGTAGTGAGTAGTGACTGTATCATCCGAGCAAAAAGATACGATCTCTAGAGTGTATCCCTCCACCCCCAATCAATATGTAATTGTATTCAACTAGTAAACATATGTAGTGAAATGTTCTCTATCATTGATCATTTTGACCTCCCCCTATATATCGTAATGTGCAGAGTATTACTTCATCTTAAATATCAGTTACTTGTATCCGATTCAGATAAATTATAAATGATTGCAACCCCTGATGCTAAACTTATGTTTGAACTACTACTTGTATGAAGTTACCGTATACCTTCATAATGATATGAGATTTTCAATCATTACCTTCTTCAACATGTTGAATTGAATACTATCACTATTGTACAATACTTAATCAACATTCAAATCATCATATAGAAATAACAACTTAATAGGTTACGGAGCTACTTCGAATATATATCAACCAGCTCTTGCAATTTACCGAGCAATATAGACTACGCCAAACACACAACAATGATTTAAAAGCAATAACAACAACACGTTAGATCATACATCAAATTCATTATGCCGATGTAGCTGTAGAATCACTTGCTGTTTTGAATACGGGCTCTCCTACTTGCTCCCTGTTGCGCATATAAAGAACCATGGCAGCAGCAATGACAAAGAGGCCTCCGAAGGTGCAACCTAAGGCAATCGCTAAGGTATTGTTGTTCTTGGATTCCGATTGAGCACTTGAACTTGCTACAATGGTTTTACAAGGTTCCATTCCAGGATAGTAATCTTTAGTACCCTCGTTCCAGAAACCTCCTACGTCGGCACAATTAATACCAAGGTCTGGGTAGACAGATTCAAATGCCTTCTTCACGGCTTGGACGTCAGTTGAATCAGCACCAACCTTCATGTTATCATAGATAGTTTGGGCGGCTTGAGGATCAGCGGCATGTACTACAGGAAGGACGGCAGCAGCGAAGACAGCTCCTTCGGCATTCTCCTTCTCCCCTCCTTGCAACTTGTCTACCTTGTAAGCATACCTAAGTGTACCTTGAATCATAGGGATCTATAAGAGGATAGAGGATCAATGATGAGCGAATCATAATATGCATCATACCCCAAGAAGCGTCAAAAGGAAGCTCTTTAGATACTTACATACATCTTCTCAATGATCCTCTCAGTTGTAATTCGTGCTGCTGGACAATTACCAGACAAGAGTTGGTAGTTACCAAGAGCAAACAAATCACCCAAGTCATAATTGATTTTGCTCATTCCAGCTGAATCGACACCATCAACATTACATACTTTGAAGTCTCCACAACGCTTGTCGGCCAATGTGTGTAGAAGTTTACCGTTTGCTTGCATCGGATTTTGTCCCTGTTGTGTAGTAGTAGAGGGAAAAGGTAATCAAAATGATGAGCAGTTTCCAAGAAGACACCGCAACAGTCAAAAGACATACCTCCAAACTTCCAGTATAGAAACAGACACCCTCATCCCAAGCATGGACAGAGTTATAGTTATCAGAGATAATACCATTTTGACAATCATCAAGAGCATCCTCGAACTCTCTGATGACATACATAAAAATGTTCATATAAGAGCTACCCTTTTGAATGACTTGCTGGCGGCCGACAAACCCATACTTTCC
>Ga0214481_100762_pt1 | contig 15310 bp, 9 predicted proteins | sample M1_20Mar14CPVII9_4_FD_165057 | JGI IMG/M metagenome (GOLD analysis project Ga0214481, IMG submission 165057) | Marine eukaryotic communities from Monterey Bay, California, United States - M1_20Mar14CPVII9sort6BwellG10 | ecosystem: Environmental > Aquatic > Marine > Unclassified | place: USA...
ACGTTGCTGCCATTGCTGGGAAGGAACACCGACGGATCTTCCAATTCATACTCTTTGTTCTACCTACAATTATGATGACGCGGCTATGATGGGGAAGATATTAGAGCTTCTTATGAGTGAACATCCAGCTTCGTTGCAGGTTCCTGATAAAAACGGAAATCTTCCTCTTCATCTTGCAATTGTGTATCAATCTACTAAAATTTGCAAGGCATTAATCAGAGCGTATCCTGAATCGGTTCGGGTTGCGACCACTGACTATAGAAGTCTACCGATTCACCTCGCGGTATCAGGGTCAAGGAAATGTGTTGAAACTGCGCAATATCTGATAGAACAATACCCCGAGTCCTTGCGAGCTGAAGATAGTATGGGATATACACCATTACACAAAGCAGCAAGCAGTGTTAATACGTCAATCATAAAATTAATATTGACACATAACCCTTCATTAGCTGAAGTTCAATCAGGCGGCGAGGAATGGTTCGGTCACGACCTCTTAGATCTGCCATTGCACGAAGCTTGTGGTAAAAACGTTAGTCGGAATATAAAAACCGTTGACATATTATCGGCAGTGCAGCTCTTATTTGATGCTCACCCAGAAGGGTTGTTTGCGAAATCCGTCAGTGTTGACTGGGGAGGTGAGGTTTCTAGACATACACCTCTAGAAACTGCATCTCGTGCGGTACCTAGAAATGAAAATGGGAATGCAATCACACGCTTCTTGGAAGACCAACTTGATTATGCAAGAATGGCAAAAGATCATGAAGAAATGGCTACACCAGACAATGAAGGCAGATTAGCTCTTCACAGAGCTTTGTTTGATGGAGCTGCCCATGGTTCGATCAAACTTCTACTAAAAGGACATCCGTCAGCCCTACAAGTAGCTGACAACAGTGGCAAGCTCCCTTTACACTTAGCTTGTGAATATGGATCGGTTGATACTGTAAAATTATTCGTAGATTCGTCGAGTAATGAAGTTTTAGATACTCAAGATGGTAGCAATAACTATCCCTTGCACCTCGCATGCCTTGGGAGCAATTATGAAGTAGTGCAATTTTTGCTCAGAAGGGGAACTTCGGCTGTGTCAATACAAAATGGAGATGGTAAGCAGCCTCTTCATTTGTTGTGTGAAGCTGAAACTGATGAGGAAGATGATGTCAGTGAGGAGGATGAAAGCGTCGAAGAAACTGATTATGTAGCGACTGTATTTATGTTGCTCAAGGCTTCGCCGGAAATCGTTTCAAGCTTCTCTCCTTTGATAGATACTGTCTTGAGATCGGGCGGTGTTTGGAAACGAGCAAGAACGAGCTAAGAGTTGGCAGCCGGCTCGGATGTTGCACAATATCAAATTTACTAAATGCATACAATGTATCAAACATATGAGACTTTATTACATATAACAGATAACTGCACCATTCAATATGAGGGCAAAACAGGATAGATCTTTCTCATTCCTCCTTCATCCGTCTATCCAGCCAAGCTTGAAAGTCTGATATCATTCTCTCTGTTCGCTCTTCTGATGCTCTTATTTCGGTTAGCACATCGCTTCTAGACCTTTCATTGGCCTTCTTATTTCTCATCTCCATAACAAACAATTCATTCCGTAACTTGGACGCCATGTGCGCATCTGATTGCATGAGCATACGCTTAATATGACAGCGAACGCCATGTGTTGCACTCCCTTGCCAACTATCGGTATACTTTGCAGTTGAGGGTGTGCCGTCCAAGTGAATACCATCAATGTCAACAATTAACCGCATCAAGTGTTCGATAGGATTAGCAAAGAGCTTCACAATAGCATTAGCTGCTACTACCTCACACAATCTACTGCCACAACCAGTTGCTCCACTATTCTCGACATAGCTATAGTATGTCATGTGCGAGACGAATGCGGTGATCGAAACAAAGAAAAAGATTATGAGTAATGCAACAGCGCCTCCTAGTATACCTCCACTATAATACTGACCCAACGAGTCTCGAATCTCCATTTGTTGCCTCTCTAGCCTCTAAAACTTATTAGCAATTTCACGGTTTCTCGTGTGTGGTGATGGGATAAAAATCTGAAACGTTTGCGATGATTTGGCGATTAGGTGAGTTGTTTGTACGATACTACGATACTAAATCAGGGAGGTGTAAGGCTATAAGAGGGCGTCGATATCAGCGTATTCAATGGTGGCGGCGGTTTAATTGTAGTACTAATAGTGAATGTTGATAGGTTTGAAGAGGGAAAAAAATTGACTATTGTCTTTGCATAATTTCAATTTGATAGTATTCTGTAATACCTAACATTCTATCTTTGAAGAATCAATTACTGAGTTCAATAAAATCATATCTTCAACTAATCGAGTACTTCATATTAGGCTAGAGGAAGGCGTAGGTATTCAACAGCGCCACCGGATCTTTCGGAAGATTTTCAGTGCATAGTTCTATACTGTTAACATTTCATACCATAATATTAGATAATTATATTTAGTATAAACATCAAGATGGAAACACGGGCGACTAAAGCATTAGCAGAGGATATAGAAAATGCTATTGCAGAATTAGAGAGTATTTTCTCTTCAGACCGTCTAATGGATAGGTTAAAAGAAGTCCTTGGGAAGTTGTCCAGTGAAGCATTCTTTGGTGCTTTATCTGATTCGTTCGTTCTTTATAATGCATTCGAGGGGAATCGTATTACATTGGAAATCATACAATATATCAACAAGATATTTCCAGGTGCAGCATCTATTGGAGTGAATGCAATTGATTATTACTGGGATGGGCCCACTAAATATCTTGCTTATCCGATTCATTTTGCATGTAAGAACAACAACTGTCCAGATGAAGTAGTTGTAGAGCTTATCAACCAGTCACCATTTGCACTTCGTCAATTTGCTACTATTGACTCTGGGTTACTCAATTTAGGTGATAATTATGAGGATAAATTTGCCAGCAGTGGAGAAGATGGTTCTAATGTTGCTGGTTTGCCTTTGCATTATTACTTACAACGAGAGTCAAATATTACTTTGGAGGTATTAGAGAAGTTGATTTCGGCATATCCAGAAGGTATGACAGCTCGTCAGAGTGCCAATGCCGCTGATTTTATAGGAGAGGGAGTATCGCCGATATATGTTGCATTGGCCAACCCAAAAATTTCAAGGATGACTGACGTTCTACAACATTTGGTAGAGACATATCCTTCACATTTTCGGGAGACTTGTGGAAGGTGTAACTCAGCGCCTATTCATGTTGCCATCCGAAATACTTCAAGTGTAAATATTAGAATTGCTCGACTATTGGTCAATGCATGGCCAGAGTCCCTTCAGACACGTTGTTACACTTCTCTCGGTGGTAGTATTCTTCCCATTCATATTCTCTGCTCCTCTAGGACTGAAGATTTGGATGATACAACTGCGATGAAGATATTAGCGTTTCTTATTAGAAGATATCCAGGTTCGGTGCAGGTTCAGGATGAAACCGGGTACCTTCCAATCCATTTTGCAGTCGAAAGAAGGTCTACTGAATTCTGTAAAGTGTTGGTCGACATTAATCCAGAATCAGTACGAGTTACAACGACTACCACAACTTACAGTTATGCTGGAAGCCTTCCTATTCATCTAGCGGTTCAAGGGGGAATAGAATGTGTTGAAACTGTACAGTTGCTAATAGACCGTGACCCAGAATCTCTTCGTATTCATGATAATAATGGGAACACCCCACTGCATATGGCAGTGAGGTCTTGCTATCATGATAATATTGAAACCGTCAAGCTCTTGTTGGCGTATGATCCTACATTAGCTTTGATCAAGTCAACTGGTGAACTTTTATTTGGATATCCACTTTTACATCTACCGCTACATGAAGCTTGCCAACAAGGTATGTACACCGATGATAATTCACTAGCAAAAGTTCAGCTTTTGTTTGATGCTTATCCTGGGGCAATCTTTGAAAAAACAAATCATACTTTCACTTTTGATGGCCAGCAAGTTCTTGGGAAGACCCCTCTCGACTATGCAAATCGCAACAATGCGCCTTTGGGTATAGATATAGTGAGCTTCTTAGAAGACCAGCTAGATTATGCAAAAATGACAGAAGATCAAGAAGAGATGACTACACCCGACAAGAAAGGAAGGCTCGCTCTTCATCTAGCTTTACTCGAAGGAGCTCCCCATGGTTCTATCAAATTATTATTGAAGGGGAATCCAGCGGCGTTGCAAGTAGCTGACAACAGTGGTAAGCTCCCTCTACACCTTGCTTGTGAATATGGATCGGTTGATACTGTGAAATTATTTATAGAGTCGTCGAATGATGAAGCTTTGAATATTCAAGATGGCAACAAGAACTATCCTTTACACCTCGCTTGTCTTGGAAAAGATTACAAAGTGGTGCAGTATTTGCTCTTGAAAGGTACATCAGTTGTCTCAAAACTAAATGGCGAGGGTAAGCTACCACTGCATCTACTATGTGAAGAAGTTGATAATGACTATGAGACTGACGATGAAGAAAGTGATAGTGGGGAGGAAGAGAGTGAAGGCGAAGATGAGATAAACAACAACAGTGATCGCGAAAGTAACAAGGAAGACAATACTGACAACTCTTTTAGTGATAATAACGAGGAGGAGTGTGGAAGTGATGCTACTACTACTGACAACTCTAATAGTGATAATGAGGAAGGAGAGAGCGGGAGTGATAACGAATACATGACCGACAACTCTGATAGTGATAACGAGGAGGAGGAGAGTGGAAGTGATAAAACATACAAGAGTGACAACTCTGATAGAGATAACGAGGAGGAAGAGATTGAAAGCGACAGTAAAAGTGAATATAGCTATAGCGATGACATTGAGTATGTTGAGACTATGATGATGATGCTACAAGCTCATCCTGAAATCATATCAAGCTTCACTTCTCAATTGCAAAAGAGAGGTTGGAAACGAGCAAGGAAGAGCCGAGAGTTTTAGAAAGAAAGCCTGCTGGACAAACACGATGCTGTTGTGGCTTGAAGCCCGATGACTTGCACAGCATTTAATTTACATAAATGCATACAACGATGTAAAACATATGTGTGTTAATTACATATAACAGATAACTACATAATGTCCATTTGCGGAGGACAAGCAGAATGGATTCTTCTCACTCCTCCTTTATCCGTCTATCTAGCCAAGCTTGAAAGTCAGATATCATTCTCTCTGTCCGCTCTTCTGATGCTCTTATTTCGGTCAGCACATCACTTCTAGAACGCTCATTGGCTTTCTTATTTCTCATCTCCATAACAAACAATTCATTCCGTAACTTGGACGCCATGTGAGCATCTGATTGCATGAGCATACGCTTAATGTGGCAGCGAACATGTGTTGCACTCCCTTGCCAACTATCAGTATACTTTGCAGTTGATGGTGTGCCATCCAAGTGAATACCATCAATGTCAACAATTAACCGCATCAAGTGTTCGATAGGATTAGCGAAGAGCTTCACAATAGCATTGGCTGCCACTACCTCACACAATCTACTGCCACAACCAGTCGCTCCACTATTCTCGACATAGCTATAGTATGTCATGTGTGAGACGAATGCGGTGATTGAAACAAATAGAAAGATTATGAGCAACGCAACAGCGCCTCCTAATATGCCTCCACTGTAATACTGACCCAACGAGTCTCGAATCTCCACAGCAGCAAAGAGGAAGAGCACAACCGTACTGGTTAAGAATAGGATAGCAGCACAATATTGCATAGCCGTCCACTTCTGGTCAAACAGTCGACGGAAGGCTCGGAGTTCAGCAATGTACACCAATCTTGTTCGGTTGCCATAAGCGCTGTTCTCTGATCGAAATGTCACTGCCTTGTTGTATATATCAATTGACGTTGCAATCAAGGCATACCCTAGGATAACAAATGTGATGAAAGTAAATGCCACAAAGGCAATAACTGAGAAGACACTTGAAAAGTCAGCCACGTCGAACTGTCCAAGAAGGATAGCCCATACTTGGAGGTAAGCATTCTGCTTTGAACAATATCCATTCTCATCACAGTTTTGTCCCGAGAGCATGACATAAAACATTTGAGAACTGGCGAAGATTGCTACCAGGAGGAAGAATAGAATCCAGCGTATACCACGAACAATCTGGTAGAAGAGACTGACTAAATTGATCACCTGCCAATTGATAACGCTCAACCAGGATACCAACTTTAACCAAACTCCACAGATAGCCGCGGCCAAAAAACTTCTCATGTAGTCCGTAACAGTAACATTTACATACAAATCTGATATAGCAACCTCCATCCAAACAATACCACCAATAACTAACAATATTGCTAGCCAATCAATACCATCTACCCATCTAAAGTTGTTTTCGATAAATGCTTGCCTTGAGATCTTAATCATACTTGACATTTGTCCAAACTTTCTTAGTATGGCATACAATACACCAATCATTGATAGAAAGTAGGTAGTTGCATACTGTCCAGTATACGCTCCACCCTCGACGACATGATAAACTGACATTTGAAACGTCACCAATAACATCATTAGGAAGAATATATCAAAGAAGGCCATTGTCAAAGTAGGAGCTGTACCCAGCTCCTTATCTAAAATGTGACGTAATAGCTTAGTCTTGGATGCACGGTCAACCTCAGCTGTTTCTTCCAATGCAAGTATAGCCGGTAAGAAGTAATCCAACTTTGATACCTTGTAGTATAATGCGGCCCGTTCTGCTGGAACAAGCTGTGTTCCTGCAAATCGTACACGTTTCGTACTTGGTATTAAAGCATTCTCGTCTTCATCTTCTGATAGTATCTCCAAATAATCTACACCCCGTCTTGCAACTATAGGGTCAACTGCCTCAAGCATGTAAACTAACCAATTTCCAATAGTGTATCTCGAACTAATAACACGTCGAACAATTGACAAGTTGAACACTCGAGCTTTCACTGGATCATTATCATTCAATAGTAGAAGTGTCTTCATAAATGATGGGATAGAAGCGATAGTTGATACCAACGAGTTGCCAATCCATGACGAGTCAGCTGATGTTACTACATCATACTCCTTCCCCTCTCTCCAGGCATTGAATGCCTCACCACTTTCATCCCCACCCAATGCACCATCATAGGCTTCAATTCCATCCAATAGTATACTAATCATTCGTAAACTCCATTCGACTACTGGGGGCATGGCCAGATTAAGTGGAAAGATATCATCAATTGCCGCATCCTCTGGTGGATTCGATACCATATCAGATTGACCAGTTGCAACACTTCGAGCCATTTGTCCTCCTCCACTTCTTGGAGCACTACCCAATTCTTGTATTTCATCCAACGTTGGACCATCCGGTCGTGGTGCCGTGGCACTGGTCTGCCATGTATTACGAAACTCCGCCTGTTGTCGAACTGCTGGATCATCTAAATCTGCACCAACTGCATTACGATACGATGCTCGTGATTGATAATTAGGATCATCAATTCGTCCACTTGCCGAGTAGGCACTTCGGAATGCACTGGGTAATGAAACATTATCAAGGACTGATCGTTTGCCGGTATTTGCACTCTCTCCGACAGATCCACGACGATCATTATTGTTGTTGTTGTCTTGTCCCATTAGTTGAGACATGCCTTCTAATCGATCATTACCCATGTTAAAAGCAGCAGAGCCACCACGAGCTGAACCCATTCCCAATTGACTCCTATCGTTACCACCTTGCTGACTTCCACCATTGTTATTCATCTGATTACCATCCTCCAATACCTCGGCACCAGGTGAATCTTTAGCTGAATACTCAATCCAATCATAAATAGCATCTGTTAATGGCAATCGACCACTACCATCTGTACTAATGATTGCACGAGGATATGCCCTAACCAATTCCAATACAAATGCATCTAGTTCGGTACGAGGTGATCGTGATGCACCGCTACCACCCATAATACCAGGCGTACCGCCACCATTACTAGTAGTATTGTTCCGTCCAGCAGAATGCTGTCCAACACTATCATTCTCATCCCATAACATATTACCAATATTACCCGCTCCGTATCCACCACTATCAATTAGTATATTCGATACATTATAACGAGCTTGATTTAGGAATAAATGTATCAATAATTCATTCCGTCCGAGTAAGTGGAGTGGCAAATTGCCCTGTTCGTCTTTTGTTGCTGCAGAATTTTTACCAAGAGCTAATAGTGTTGCACGAAGTTTAGAGAGTGATGAAGATGGCGAAGAACATGCTTTATGAAGAGGTGTAGTTTGTCCTGATGGTGAGGATGGTTGTTTATTGGTATGGTTTTGTTGTTGAGCATTGGCATTGGTTTGCTGTACTTTGTCAGGTGACGAATATCTTTGGTAATTGTTATCTCCGCTGTCCATAATTGATTTTAGATGTAATTATTATATGTCAGACTATAAATACCGCCGCCGCCAGCGAGCTTATACACGGCACCTATTCACAAATAATACAACTTAGAGTAGGTACTAGTACTTTCTTGCAATGTTGGTTTGTTGTTGTTGTCTAAATTTTTATGATTTATGAGAGTTGGTTTATTCGTACTATCGGGTTAAAACTGTGGTGGTTGAGAAAAGCAAAGATGCCTGAAGAAGAGATGTTGTTTGATGTTGTATAGTAGAGGACTTGTGATTGATACATTGTGCTTAAGAATCTCGATCAAAGTTCATCTCTTTCTCATGATCAAAGTGAGCTTCATCATCTCATAATAAGCTAAAACATATGTGTATGTGTAGCACGATGTTGTTTACATAATGTATTTAGCAGTTCAGTCTAGCATAGCATTTTCCCTGTCTCCTGCTTTAAAAACAGCTAACAGATAGATAGAGCTCACGTTTCGTATCTTTAAGGAAAGTCTGGAAAGACCTTGAAGTGAACAAACTTCAATATGATATAGCCCGATGCAATAAGCACTAGATATCGGCCAACAAATAGATCCAAAGCCTCAATGAATTCTCGAAAGTACTACAGTCGAAGATAAGTGAGAAGATATGAGAATAATACAACATATGCTCAACACTTCAATATCACACACTTAAATAACTCACCTTTGAAGCCTCACCAACTAATTTGACTCCACCACTAACGATCACAAGAGGATAGGCCTTGGGAGCTACATTGTCAAGATCCAACAACTTCTTCTTCTCTCCGCCTGACAACTTCTCTTCCTTGAAATCAATTGGTGGTCCTACCAATCTAGTCTTGAAGAACCCAAACAATGATACATCTAAAGTCACAGGCTCTCCTCTTGCTCGGTCAAAGGCAAAGCCACCAAGCAATCTACATGGTCCACCAATAATCAAATCACCATAGAATGCTATAATCTGTATCAACTTTGTAGAACCAACTAATATAAAGGTCGTTGCCAATGCAAATATCGTTCCAGCCAAGAATGTCTCAACACTTTCATGCAATGGTAGTATCCAATTCAACCCATTTTCTTTAATAAAGGGCCCGACGGCTTCATTGAAGAACGATTCGACAACACATAACTCTAACCGAATACGTAATAATCCACCTGCAATTAATGGACCATACTCAGAAAAGTTCTCATCTCCAACAACTGCACGTGTCGAACCTTGTAAGAACCGATAGAATCCGTCAGATGTTGCACAAACCGGCTTGAAAGAATCAGGATTGTAGTCACCTTCAGATATTTTATTAACAGCATATGACTTTGCTGGGTTTATCACTAGTGTTGATAATGCTAAGATTGGGGTTGTTGCTTTGATAGATGATGTATCTGATGATGTTTTGCAATCAATATGATTGTTGGTACTAATAGGTAACGACTCATGCCATCTATCACTACATTCTAATGGATCAAAAGACTCAGTAACTATTTCATCTTTGTCTAATCTCTCTGCAAATGTAACTTGAGATAGATTCAATCTAGTGACATCAGTGCATGATATAATTTGTGATGAGGTGGTAGTTGTGAAAGTTGACGCTCTTGATGAAAGTGATATCGGCGGTGAAAATGATTCAACCATAGATATACATGACGCCAATATGCATACTACTGCTATGAGTATAGAGTTGTTCATCTGAGTTGATGATATGATATGGCGGTGTAGTTTGTAGTGTGCTGATTTTAGTTACTTATGGCATAGTTGAACAAAGGATACCATTCTTTTTCACTCACTTACTCCTCAACTCTCATCACTTACGATATCTAAAAAATAAGAAGCCCTAACAATAAAACAAACATCATGATCGGACGTCTAGTATGCAACAATATCGCACGAACAAGTGCCATGCCTAGAGTGGTAACCGCTATAGGGTCTACCAGATCTATGGCAATCGGTGGGGATTATGCTTCAAAGGTTAGTATTGATATGTTCATGTGTCAAAAAAGTTATTGCAAAGAAAGAGTGATGTAGATAGGCCTATGGGTAGAGTTTAGCTGGATGTGGTGTCATGCACCTGCTTATTTAATGTTAATGTTCTATATCCGTATTGTTGCTTTATTCTCACATAATATCTTGATTATTGAAAACATATACACATTCAATTATAACAAATTACACAAAACTAACATATCGGTATAATAATAATGCATAGGAAAAGGTAGAGGAAGAAAGATACATTCGTGCACGTGAAGCAGAATTACGTGAGGCAAAGGCCAAGGCTGATGCGGCAAGTATCAAAGCTAAAGAATTAGAGGCAAAGAGTGCTGAATTACTGTCTACTAAAACAGCTGCAATGACTGAAGTTGCCAATATGTTAGCTCAGACTGGAGATGTTATTAGTGAGGCTGGACTTGCAAACCTTGCTGATTGGAAGCATGGTGTTTAAGAATGTCTTTTAAAAGTGTTACATTTATCAAAATGAATTGGTGGATAGAGGATTGGGGAATATTTAGAATAATTGGGGTATATATATTGGTTAGTGTGTTCGGTTTGTGGTTGTCTCAAATCTATCATACAATATTGGTTGGGGAAGAGAGGTATAAACCACAACAAACAATTTCCAATAAAGATATTTCACGATGGGTAAAGTTATGTCAGAATGAGGCAATTATAAACATAATGTCCTATGACTATAAACAGGCGAGAAATAGTATGTCTTACTTTATTATTGTGTTATTAAACAGGCGGCTGGTCATCAGTTGTACTTTATTATTGTGTTATTAAACAGGCGACTGGTCATCAGTTGTAAACTGATTAACAACATCAAATGATACACCCTCATTGCGCATGTTCTCATAGACTTTATCACTGTCACAAAACAAGGCACCCGGTAGAGTGCAGCCTCCTTCGAATGATAAATTGACTTCATTTCCCTCTTTCTTACCATCATCTAGTATTGTCAAAGCCAGAGCTACAATCAGTCGAGGGGTAGCAACGTAGCCTGGCTCGGGCCCAGATACCTTCACTCTAGCAAGTTGAGGATTAGTTTCAGAGTGGTTTGAGCCATAGGTAGTAACATATGTTGTGAAGCTTCCCTCTTTAAGCTCGTCCTCGGTTGGCCCTTTAGACGTAAAGACTCCATTCGAGAATGTTTCGGGATATGAGTGCAGTAAATTGCAACCAAATTTGAATCTGGCCAATGTTGAAAACATTCCTCCGTATGCCATAACTTTAAGTGCAGTTGTGGAGGCACTACCGTCTATTCCAATCAGGACACTAAGTCGAGGTTCAGGAACTACGGTTCCTTTCCTTGGGTGGTTAGTAGATCGGCTGCGCAAATACCTCCAAGAAGATCGTATCGCCGATGCATCTGCACCAACAAACTTCATTGTACGCAAGTCGAGCTCATCATTATAACCAGGCATAATACCTGGTGTATCTAGGATCTTTGGCCAGTTATCTGGTCGTTTGGGAGGTTTAGTTTGCTCAAACTCTGGATAACACTCTTTCACTTTCTTTCGACTAGCTTTCAATTCACCACTTGAAGCAGCATAGAATCCATCCACAGCTGCATGAAAGGTAGTAGCATTTGCTGAGCTAACATTTTGCATGGTATGAATGATTTCTATGCCTGCACATTGACTATTGTTTTCATTTGAATACTTCTTCAATAACTCTCTTTCTGCAAGATTGGATCCCAACTCGGCGGGTACACAGTCAAATGCTGCGGCGTGTACGACAAGTATACCTGCATCTCTGGCCTCTCGATCAAATGCAATTAATGCATCGTCGAAGAATTGCGGTTCGCCGCACAAGTCAAGATAATCACACTTAGCTTCGATAGCAGCTTTTAATATTGGTAAACCACAACTTCTATATGGACCTGAACAAGCCAATAGTACCTTTGCTTTTGAGAATGCAGCTACCAATTCAGAGGCATTTTCGACAATATCTGCAACTACAAAGATTGATGATGTGCATTTAGCCTCGTCCCATCCAATGTCCTTTGCTACTGCTAATAACTTAACTTTATTTCTTCCACATATGCCAATGTTAAGATTTGGATGTTTCGATGCTAGATGACGTACTACACGCTTTCCAGTATATCCTGTTGCCCTAAGTATGTTGTGTTGAAAAAATTAAACATAAGATGTGAACAATTGTATAAAGCTACATGAATAATATTGACATTGCAAATTTACAACTCACCCATGAATGATAATATCAATAGACCGGCGTGAGTGGCGCTCATACCGAGATTTAGACGTCGCCATCTTAGTTGATTGCATGAGTGTGATTGCCGAGTTCGAAGTGAAAGGGAGTTTAATCGCCAATTATTTCTCATCTATTCCCATGCTTTATCGGAGTTATTCACGCATGTATAGCATGTTGTATTCATCATTACTCTATATCAATTATCAATATCGCACTATTTCGTCGTCGGTATGATCTCTCCAATACAACAACGACGGGTCTTACTCGTCTCCTTACTCATCGGCATAATTGCAATATCAATACAGGCACAAGAAGATAATGTAGCTCTGCGAGGTCATAATAGAAGACTACAAGAGAATGTTATGGTATATGATTCAGGGGAACCTCCAGTTGTAGAAACTCCAGCAGAACAACCTCCAGCAGTAGCAGAACAACCCGGAGAAACACAAGAAGAAGAAAGAGATGGAGAAGATTGGTCTCCACCGGAGTTAACTCAAGAGGAAATTGAAGCAAAGCAAATCAGATCTTACCTTGGTGGCCTGGAAAGTCCGCATTAGTAATGTTTTCTGATATGAACTTGTGTGTTCAGTATAAAGTCTCGACAACTTGACTGCTTTGTTTGATCTAAGTTTGCCTTTATTGATTGCCCTTGCATATCATATGTACTAACATATGTTATAATCTCCTCTCTTTCATCGTCATAAACTGTGATAACGCGCATCTTCCAGTACCCTGCTGTCGATGTCAATATGTGTCCAATATATTTAAGAGATACAGCTGATATTACATCCGAATATACCATGGATTTATACTCAAACGGTGGTAAACCTTTGTTGCGTAATAGAGATCTTGCTTTCTTTTGGCATATTCCAAGAAGTGGTGGTTCAACCGTGAAGAACATACTCAATTATTGTTATGATCTTAGACGTGCTGAACAGCTTGGAGATGCACCATCGTTAGATTATGCTCGTAACAATGTGTTGAATGTTGATACAACAAGTCCTGATGGACTTCAGTTTGCACAGGAGAATAAAATTGTATCAACAAATATGGTAGATATGATTGTTAGCAACTACTTCCTTTCTGGATCGGCTTTATTCAATGATGAGCATTATGGTAAGACATTTACTATGCTCCGGCATCCGGTGGAGGTAGCAACAAGTCTCTTCTATCAAAGGAGAAAGTATATTCAAGCGTGGAAGAGTATGTCTTTCTATGACTATGTTGCTGATGCATATCTAGATTCTTGGCAAACTCGTCAACTAACGGGTACCATGCCTTGGGTTCCATTGACTGAAGAGCATTTAGAACAAGCCAAGAATACACTAAAGACTAAGGTCTTCGTGGGAGTATTGACTGAGATGGAGGAGACCTTGCGTCAACTTAAGGCCCACTATGGATGGGAAGAGAAGATTGCGGGATGTGAAAAAGCTCACCTATCTGATCCAGCAAGTGTGAATGATCATCCCGTTACTGAACACGGCAAAGCTGCATGGAAAATCCTCGTTGATAAAGAGAAGTGGGATATGGCTCTGTACTACTATGGATTAGAACTCTTTGCTGAACAGCGTAACCGCTATCCACCAAAGGATCAAGCTGAACAAGAAGTTGCAGAGGCCGCTGTGGCCGAGCTAGCAGCAGCAGTGTAAAGGCTTTGAAGTATATGTTATGTACATTATTAAACACACAGACAAAGACTCCGGTCTATTGTAACAGAATAAAAACATGTATACTATATTTTGTTTTGTATACATTCCAATATGCTCATCATATTCTCATATGTTTCGTGCATATCATATGCATTGTATTATCATATGGTTATGTATTGATCTCATTTCTAAGGAGATGATGTTAAAGCCCAAGCAATAACTACTGCCACACATGACATTACAAATAGAATCGATATAACATTTGGTTCAAACTTTCCTTCTAATAACAAGTGCTGGACATGAAAGTAACGCCATGTAGAGGTAACAAAGGCAGTGCATCCTAATATTCCAATAAGATATCCTTCAGTTTGCAATTTCAGAGGTTGCCACTTGAGTAAACCGATTGATGCGCCAATCAACGACAAAGATGTGCGTGTCCACGCAAGATATGTCCTTTCATTAGCAAGGTGATCACGAGCGGTTGATCCAGAGTTGTTCAGGATGTGTTGATTATTATGTATCCTTGTAAAGGCATTTGCTATAGGCGGACATATCCTTTGACAATATGAAGGTGTGATAGAAGCAGTTGTATCTAATAAGAGAGTATCGGTCTCCGTGTATGCTTTAACGCTATCATTATTCCCCATATTGCTTGAACAATACTACTCCCCTTCTTCTCTCAATATCACAATGATCTGCCGTCGAGAGCACAGAGCACTATCCTATGTATGCTCTAGCTGTAGCATAGGCTAGGGGGGGGAGAAGTACAATATGCGCGAGTGTGAGGATTTTGCATTGACTTTAGCGATCAAACGAAAGTTGAAGAGGCATGGCAATTTGTATGTACCTAATGTACTGAGCATTTGAACAAGATGAACTTCTAGCTTTATCCTCTACAGACTAGACTATAGAAATCATATCATTTCAAACCAGATCCTAGATCAAAGCAGAGTTCCAAACCAAAGCATAAATACTCTCTACCAAATCGAGCAAACACCTTAGAAGAAAATCTGCTGAGGAGGTCCCATGGTACTCTTAATGTACATCTGGCCAATGTTCTGCCACTGCTTCTTCAACAATGAAGCCAAGAAGTTAGCAGCCAACTGGGTGTTAAC
>Ga0214481_100763_pt1 | contig 15308 bp, 9 predicted proteins | sample M1_20Mar14CPVII9_4_FD_165057 | JGI IMG/M metagenome (GOLD analysis project Ga0214481, IMG submission 165057) | Marine eukaryotic communities from Monterey Bay, California, United States - M1_20Mar14CPVII9sort6BwellG10 | ecosystem: Environmental > Aquatic > Marine > Unclassified | place: USA...
ATATTTTGGTGGTAAATCATTGAATGTTTGCATTGTTATTTGAGACTGCTCATCAATATCATTATATTGTGTTGTTGCACACACGATTGTTGCTATCGGCGGTGGTGGACGACGCTTCTTACTAAGATGTATTTGCTTGCTCATCTGTCTCCTCCTATTGTTTGCTATATTGTACAATACACTCTTTCCATACAATACACTCTTTCCAATCTCTCTACTTTTACATTTATTATATAAAACATAAACCAAAGGGGCTCCACCGAAAAGCTATTATCAAGGGCTCTTACTCTATCAATTGCAGCTATCAATCACGTGAGCAAACAATCAAGCAAAGAAGAGCCCCTGCGACACAGAGACAAATTATGGAGCCGCCCTCTTCTCATCAGAAATGACTTTCACTCAACTGCTCAGGTGTCAACTACTGCCCTTATTGAGTTGTCAAGCAATCCCACTCCTCTCGTGAACTGATTAAGGCATATAATATAGAGGGGTATAGATATAATATTGCAATCATGGTGTCTGCTAAAATGAAATTACTAATTGCAACCTTTGGCGGAGGAGGATACTCAACTCGAACAAAGTCATCAAAGGTTGACGATTCCAAAAAGTTGCAAAAGAATACGACCAAGAAGAAGACTGTCAATCCCTCATATACACGGAAGAAGGGTACGAATAAGGCACTTGATACTGATACTAGTGATGATGACGGTGTAGACATTAGTAATAATACAGATCGTGCTGTCAGAGCCAGTATTACAAAGGATACCAATGTTGTCATCAAAAAGAAGAAGGGGAAGTCGACAAGGAAGGCAAAGAATACAAGTAGCAGTAGAAGATCCTCCGCTAGTAATAGAAAGGGCGGCGGTGGTAGTAGATCTGATAACAGATCAACTAGTCGTTCATCAACCAGCAGTAGATCTCAGAGTAGATCAATCAGTCGATCACAAAGTCGATCTAAGAAGAAACATGATAATGTTCCTCCGCCACACATCCCAGCCCTCAAAGAAGAAGATGGTATTATAGACTCACCAGGAAAAGATATATTAGATACATATGCAAAGAAAATTGGGGTATTACGCGAGAGTATGTTAGTGCCACCGCCAAATGCAGTTGAGGAGGAGGCAAATAATCCTGGAAGGTTTTCTGTATTGCCATTTAATGTAGATGGTACTTGGAATGTTGAAAGTGAGTACAATGATGATATCGATGAAAATACACTACCCACAGTTGAATCATCTGTTGAGAGTAGCAGTCAACCAAAAGAGAGAAGAGCAAAACGAGCAAAGCAACAAGATTTACCACCAAAATATGAACGAAGAAGTTCCACCTTGTCACCACAAACACCTGGACGAAAGAAGAAGATTAAATATAGAGATACACAAAGTAAACAACGTCGTGTGACTGTATCAGCTGATACAGTGGCACCGTCTGGACTATCGAAGGTAGGCGGGTACAACACACCGGGATATTTACCAACCAAATATAGAACACCACCTTCTAGTCCACAACAGCGTATGTCTTCAAGTAAGGGACGAGTTAAACTTGAGAATATTACGATTGATAAGCCATTATCTCCGCCATCAAATGGTAAATCGTCAGTAGTTGTGGGTAAGAAGAAAGAGGAAGAGGAAACTAGAGCTCGGAGGAGTAGTGAGAGGATCTCTCCGAAGGTTAGAAGATCTAAGAGTATGATTGAGCCTCGGAGTCATAACCACCGAGCATCTACCGCTTTAGATGATTATGCTTCCTTGTATCATACATCAGTGCACACTGATACATTGGATACCAGTGATAAGTCAAAGGAGGCAAAGGATATTGAGCCGATCATGTCAAGGAAATTATCATCAGACACATCTGGTAGGAAGAAAAGCCCCAAGTATAGAGAGGTATCAGAAAAGAAGCCTTTGACCACCCCTCAACAAGACCGCTCAAGGGTGGACAAAGCTGATACTGGTGACGAGTCAGTGGCAGCGCTTAAATCATTTAGAAGAGCAAGTCTTACATCTGATAAGATTGACAAGGAGAAGTCGTCATCAAAGCGAAGGAAAAAGAAGAAGATTCGAGATCAATTCAACTCGTCAATGTCTTCTATCTTTTCACGATCCCGAAGATCCAAGGTGTCCTCCCCGAAAGAGAAGAAGGACTCTGGAAGGTTGAAGGGTTTGACAGACCTACCTCCACTAGCAGGAAGTCAAAGAGAACGGGAAGTAGAATCGTTCAAAAAGTCAATAGCTGACTCCGAACTATCAGCAAGTGAACACAGTAGAAAGAAGTTGGAGAAGGAATTGCATAAAACCCAACATCAACTAAAACTTACTGATGCGATACTCAAGTCAAAACAAGAGAGTGAGGCTTCACTTGCTCAACAAGTCAAACTGCTTACTGCAAAGCTTCAGGACGTAACACGAGATAGAGATGACTTAGAGACACAACTTGTCACCCAACAAAATGAAGCCAAGCAATTCCAAGAAGATACCCTCGCCAAGTTGCACCACATAGAATGTGTTACAAATGTTAACTTTGCAACATTGTCTCATAAACGTGGACGAGAGGTTGTTAGGGAGACGCATCAACTTGTGACTGATCTTGTCAAGGATGTTTCAGGTGATGACATGTCTGTTGAGACTCAACATGACGACAAATTGGAGGATGAAGCTATGCCTATTGCTTTTGTTAATGGGCTTGAGAATGCACCGGCATCTCCGACAGTCACTGATAACACTGGCTGCGGAGACGATGAGCAAATATCCCCTGACCCCCCAAGCTATGAGTCTGAGGATGAACTAGATGACTCTCTTTCAACTGTAAAGTTGAGTGAGCTGTCACTACCATCTAAATGCTCAACTTGTTCCCTGAAGAACTCGGGTGATGCCTTAGAGTTTGAACAAGCTCTGAAGATGTCGGTTGAGGAGGCCTTAGAGATAGCTCACCGGCCTCAGGTACTTGCAGAGCTTAACGGGATCAACGATGAGAGTAAATATAATGAGGAGGAGGATGACGATGATGATGACGAACATAGTGACAAGGGTGTCTGCATAGCCAAGGGTGGGGAACATAAACTGCAAAGCATATTTTCTCAATTCATGCTCGGTGTACCGGCTTCACTGCTTTCGGAGTAGAAATGGAGATGGGGAGCTCAAGTCTTGACTATGATAACAGGTCAAGAGAGGTAGGAAGAATAGATGTGGATGAATGTTGGAGTATACTTTAGGAGACATAATGTTAGTTAGAACACAATTATGTAGGTACTCATAAGCAATACAGTGCATATACCACCACACATTCCTCTTCCTTGGTATCCTATCATTTTTTCTTCCGTCAGTCTCAGTGATCCACTTCATGATGGATGAATCAATAGATAATACCATATGCCGTGTGGCAATCATCGGTGCACAACGTCAGCGTGTTGCAAAGGTTACTGCTATTCTTGCATCTCGAAATGATAGAATAATATCAACAATAGAACACTTGAAAGATACAAACATCACTGATCTGCCAAAAAGTATACCACAAACTGTTGAAATTGAATACCTACCAATTGTTGCAACATTTGATTCCTATGAAGATGAGCATGGTAATACAGTTCGGTATTTGGTCAAATTAGAATATCATGGACCGAACGGAACACTCATAAAGGGGAAATCTTTAGCTCCGTTCTTTGATGAAGTTGATACTTCCAAAGATGACAAGATGGGGAAAGATGAAGTAAATCTATTCCCAACTATTTCAGCATTTGGTATTGGTTGTGGCATTGAAACAAATGATGATATAGAGAAGATACAAAACTTTCTGGAAACGTTATCATCATCTTGTGCAGCACAGTTAACTAAAAAGAAAGATATAGATGAAGATACAACAAAAAGGAGTGGAATGATTATAGAATGTATCAAACCAAATGCCAGATATACCACAATGAAGGAAGAGAATGAAGCATTTCGTAATATGACTGAGGAAGAAAAGAAGGAAGCTATATCAACTGGTACAATAGGTCCAGGAAAGATGGCAAACTTTGTATACAAAATTGCAACTGATACGATAATACAAAGATGTGCTAAAGAATTGAAAGAGTATGAGCAAGCAAAAGTAGCAAAGGTTGAAGCTCAAGTTGAAGCATTGATATCAAACAGTATAGAACCCACTCAATCTTCTACACAGCACATACCAAATCCCGAGAAGACTAGATATGCATGTAAACGATGTCGATCTGTACTATTCGGTGTCGAAGATCTTGAAGATCCTCCACATGTTCAAAAACAACACAACTTTCAAAAGAAGAGACACAAGTCGGGTTATAATAATATGGGAACATGTCAAAATCATTGCCTTGTACAACCGCTACCATGGATGAATGGATGTAATGAGATGGAAGGGAGAATACATTGTTTCAAATGTAATACAAAGTTGGGACATTATTCATGGACTGGAGCTCAATGCTCTTGTGGCACATGGGTTACACCTGCAATTATGATACCATGTAGCAAGGTAGATGAGATGAGGCCACAACAACATTGTGCTTTGACAAGGAGTTCTGGAGTGATGAGAATTGGATCACCTTCTAAGCAAATGCAGAATCTTTCCATAGAGTAATAGTGGTATGAATTGTAGCTAACTTTAATCTTTAACTTATGGATTACTGAAATTCCCTTGTTGGCCACCGCCATAAGATGTAGGAGAATTGCCGACTATTCCAACAGGTTCCCGATCTTTTAGTCCAGTCTGCTCAACTGAGGAATGTACTACCTTTAGTCCATTCCGATTTGTTCGGCCCATGACTTCATCGCATATGACTTCAGCTGCCAGCTTGCCGCTTAACAACGCTCCTTCCATACTACCCAAAAACTTTTGACTGGCAAAGTCACCTGCCATTACGAAGTTATCAATAGGAGAGGATTGACTTGGTCTGTATTTATTCCTTCCGGGGACGGCCGCATAGACCGATCGAGGCACTCTAACAACTGATGATTTGATGAGGTTAGCACGCTTTGCTTCTGGGACAGCTTGTCCTATCTCTGTTGGGAATAATCGCTCCAACTCCTTCATTGTTGCATCAATAATCTCTTCATCACTCTTGCCAATCCAATTTATCGGGCTTCCGGCCTCGGGACTACAAGGGGCAAAGACTAACTCTAGCATTGACTTCTCGTCATCAGCATACTCTTCACAGCAGTTCGACATATCTGCGTATACACTCAACAATGGAGATCTACTGAAACATAATCCATCGACGGAATTCAGCTTTTTATCAAACCAAAGCTGGATATTAACGACCGGGATACCCTCTAGCTCATCGAGTTGTCTAAAATATGGCATAACCGACCACTGTTTGGGTACTAAGCGCTTGAATACATCGACGGGTACCGCCGATACATAGTAATCTGCTGTTATACTCTCTCCACTAGCTAGCTTTAAACTCTTTACTGTGTTGTCTTCATTTAACTCAATCTTCGATATTGGACTCGAGCAGTGTACTTCCCCTCCTTTCCTTTCCACCCACTCCTTGATGGGTTTACAAAGTCGCTCAGGAGGGTTGCCGTCTAAGAAAGCAGTTTGCGATCCGTCAGATTCATTGATAAATCTATTCATGGCTGTCAAGACCACAGTCATTGAAAGCTTGTCAGGATCGATGAAATCGAGAGCCTTACCCATCGCTATAAATATCTCTTCATTAATCCTCCTTGGCATTCCGTACTCTGTCATGAATTGCAGCACCGACTTCTCATCTTGTGCATCTATAAAAGATTGTCCTTCTAATAACATTGGTAATAATCCTGGTACCATTTTTATCTTCTCCTCCAAAGTTAACATCTTTGTATTGCTAAGAATAGCTGCAGCCATATTGAATGGTGCCGGTAAACCAGGGATGAAGTCAAAACTAGTGAATTCCCCTGGAAGCTCCTGCATGGCAAATGTCATCTTGTGTGGTGCCCACTGCAATCTATCTTCTATATTCAACTCCTTGATCAAGTTCATCATATTGGGATATGCACCGAAGAAGATGTGTAAACCGGTCTCAATATAATCCCCATCTTCATCTTGCCAGGCCGAAACCTTCCCACCCAATACATCTCGTGCTTCGTAAATTGTTGGTATATGTCCTGCATCACTCAAGTATTTGGCACAAGATAAACCTGACAACCCGCCACCGATGATTGCAACTCGTTTCTTCTTATCATTATTACTGTTGATTGTTTCATAATCTGTTATAAACTTTTGTGATAGTTCATTAGCCTCACGATAATTGTCTGTTTGTGATATTCTACTAGGAGTTGGTCTACGGGTTGTTATACTGTATAATTTCGTTGTTGATAGAGATATCCTCGATGAGGGAAGTATGTTGAATGCATCACTTACTGAGAACGATAACAGTAGTATGGTTAGTAAAAGGAGCGCCGCCATGATGTTCAATCTATGATGATGATAATATGATAGTATTGTACAGACAGAGTGATTGTTGAAAAATTATGAGAGTGTAGTATCTTTTTTCGATGAGTCATTGAAGCTCTATGTAGCTAGCCTCGTACTTGCACTATTACTAATACAGCATGGCAAATACTACATGTTTCTACTCCATACTGCTATTCATCGCAGCTTTATTGCAGCTGAGCTCAGCATATGCGCCTTTGGCAGGCATCACTGCAAAATCAGTGAAGACTAACGATGAAATTGATCTCTCTGAGTTTGTCTCAACTCCATCGTCAAAGGGGAAGAAGTCTATGCTTGTACTGGGGACATATGCTGCAGATTTTAATGCTATTGAATATGCTCAGAGATTACGATATTATATGGTATGTATTGTAAATGTCAGTGCTCATGTATGTGTGAAGATACTAACAAATTTGCATCTTCTTTTCAAAACGCTTGGTGCATCTAACCGTATGTGGTATTCGGATTACATATAATAAAACAACAACATATTGCATATAAATATATATCATACATCATCTTATCAATGGTAATGGTCTTGTAATACTAATTGATATACCCAAACAAAAACTAATGATACACTCAACAAACCACAGCCAGAATTGCAAAAGCGTGGTATAACAAAGATTGGACTTGTTCTAAACTGTGAAGCAGAAGCAGCCAAATCACTTGTAGATCTAGTCGATTTACCATGTGATATATCAGATGGTTATGGAGTTTCACTAATGGTCGATCCCCTAGGCAAAGCTGGACGTGCATTTGGCGTTGGGAATGGATTTCGACCCGATGACGAAGAAATGTCACCCTACTTGAAGTTATTTGCCATGCTCTTTGGGCTTGGGGCGCCATTTACTTTGCCAGCAGTTATTGGTGGATACATCGGCAATCCGTTTAGAGCTCAACCATGGATTGAAGATGCAATGGCCGTGGGACAACGAAAGGGTAGATGGCCAGATACAGCTTTGGAGTTAGATGACGATGGCAAAGTAGTATTGAATAAGTTTACAGAATTGCCAGTATTAGGAGAATGGCCACGACGACCATTAGAATTGGCAACACTGCGTCTTCAGGAAAGTCCGCGTTAGTGTTGTTTTATCATGTGATTTCAAGCGTTATTATGAAGTCCCGGTGTTTGACCACTTCATTTGAACTTAATGTGCCTATATTTGAATGCCTTTGCAAACCACATGTACTAACAGAAGTTACTTTCATCTCTCTTCAACTTTGTTAACTGTGAAACGCGAATCTTCCAGAACATGTTGGATATTTCAATAAAGAACTGGAAAGAGTTAGCGCCAACTGATGCAGAATTAGATGCTGGTGTATTGACACAATTGGGTGGTTGTGTTATATGTGATGGAAATGGAAATGAAGTATTCTCATACAAAGATCAAGGAATTTGTTGTGTCACAAACTTTGAAGATATACTTGACAAGATACCCAGCGAATAAACTTAAGATTTGTTAACTATCTGCTTTGATCTTCCATTGATGCCATTCTCCTAACCAAACGCTTTGAAAGGAACTCCATTATCACTTGCATCTCTTCTTTGCTGTTTACCATTGCATTCCCTCTCCCTTTCTTGGTATATATTTGTACCTTTGACGAGCCATATAGTTGTTTATTTTGTTCGGCAACTTCTTTTGGATAGTCATCATCTCCTGTGATTATAAGTACATCTGTCAGCTCTTTAGGCTTCTTGTCGGTCTTTCTACTGATTCCTAGCAACTCAACATTGCCATGAATGCCTCCGCATATACATATTGCGCCTCCCAATGGCATACGTCCTGCATTTGCCCACATTCTGCATAGCTCCATAGCTAAACATGCACCAGAACTAAAACCAAACAGAAATACACGTTCAGGTATCCAATTATTATCGCAAGTATTGTTAATGTCTCCATCAGTATCTATCCCAATCAAAGAGCATATCAATGGATCTAACATCCTCAGTGCATGTTTGAGAGACTTCAACCTTTTAGTATGATTTGTTGATAACTTTTCACCAGTATTATAATCCATCTCTTGAAACCAAGCATGTCCCAAACCAAATGGCAACTCAACAAAGCAACTACTTCTTCCTCCATCGGACAAGTTTAATGATATAGAAGCTGATAAAGAAAGTGTAGCGGTCTGTGGTAACTCCATTCGTTTCCCCAAATTATCAAATGGTAAATGAGTATCACCGGCGCCATGGAAGAATATAAGTAAATTAGTATCAATGCCATCGTTAGAATGTTGATATTTATAATGATTAGATTGTGATTGTAACATTTGTTGTGCTGTTTTTGGAAGTTCTTTGGTTAGATTCTTTATTGTTGTATTTTGTGCACTGATTGATGGTATAGTACTGTTGTTGATTGTTGGAGAATCTCCATCTATTATAGATGTACTTGCCATACCATCTTCTAACAAATTGATTTGTCCTGCATCTTCCCAAGTACCATCATCATTCTGTTTCTCTAACCTTGTTACAATCTCTTCTTTTTGTGGTACTGCTGTTGGTTTATTGCAGTTCAGTTTGTGCACTTTCCAATCAGCTCGTTGACATGATTTACCACAATATCCTACCTTATTACATCTTGAACATGCTCGAATCTTTTGTGTAGGAGATGCTTCTATACCGCATCGCTGGCAACGAATGAAGGACTTCATCATAATATATTGGTAAATGCCTGTGTAGTACAGCAAATCAAGAATCAAGATACAGTAGAACACAACCAACTCAATACTCAATACAATAGGTATTACACCCAACCAAGAAACAACTGAACAGACTAATGATAACAGCCTAGAGAGCCTTCCTAACTAACATACAACACCATAACCAAAGCTCCGATAGTAAAAACTAGTAGTTAACCTTTCCTACCTAGGACCATCCAGGTAGGTCTTTTTGACTTTTTGGCCATATCTACCCTTCTAGACGTCCAATTAACACCGTTCCAAGCATACTGTCCTCCTCTATAGCATCTTGGCGACGCGTATACCTAGTTTCATGGTCGAATTCCTCATATCAGCGGCGTTATTCCATCCGCCCCAAGCCGAGTCGAGGGAAATGATGAAAATTAGCGGTATCCTAAAAATGCTGGATATTGTGCTACTTTGTAGAGGTGGTATGGTATAGTTATATGTTGTGTATGAATGATATGAGTTACCCATGCTTTAGATTATACTATAAACTATTGTTTGTGAGCTTTTTGTCCAATATGAAACACTCCATCTCATCCTACAATATCGTTGTAATACCATGCTTTTGTATCACCACTCAAAATCACCCTCACAACATGATATATCCACCTCCATATCTGACCATCTAAGGCATATCTCCCGGCTGGACCCACTACTTTTCTCTCCCTTATATAGTATATTAATTGATTGTTGTGTTGGTTGTACTCCTTTCCCACCTCAATACTTGCCAGTGCCTCCCTTTCCTACCTGCATCCTCCTCCCCCATGAAAAAACTCATTTGACGATAGGTGTTGTATCTAGGCATATTATCTCCACCATATCATTTATCAGTAGTAATACCACCATCAGAGATTGTTTATATGATAGTTGTCTATGCATTTGTAGGAGGAGGGCTGCTGATATTGAGTATTGATGGCATAATCATTATTGCTTTGTAGGGTGTAGATGGAGGAGGGTCAGTGTCAACTTTCACAATCTGATGGCCTATATGAGCATGACCATCCACGGCTACTAAAGCCTCTTAACCAGTGGTTCCCTCGACAGAATGGCCATAGATATCATATAGATTGATGCCATTGATTGTTTATTGGTAGTATATGCTGTCTTCTATCCATAGATGACGAGGATTGTTGTCGATCACATCATCGTCTGCAATTGCAAAAAAATTGCGGCCTAGGAGGAAACTTGTGTAGTAGACCTAGTAGACGACCACCATTGATCTATTGCAATTAGACAATAATAGATTGGTATATTAACTGTTAGATCCTATGATATGGAGTTGTTGAATAGGCTGCTTGATGAGATATGGCGGCGACGATGATGGCGTTGAGTTTGTGGTGGGCGGCTTGCCAAAAAAATGAAAATAGGATACCATAGGCAGGAAAGGGTTAACACTCTCATAAAGCGGTATCCTAAAATGTTACCGGTCACTGATTGAACACCAATTGAAAAGACATTGGTAATCTAATCTATTATCACAGCAATGGAGCTATATTCGAGGCAAAGATCAGGTTTATCACTATCACATCATACGCCAAGCCGCATTACATGGCTACATGGGCTCGATTGTGAAAGATCAATGGATACGCTTATTAAATCCAAATCAAAGTAATAATAGATATCGTAGTTGAGAGTTGAAGTATGAGAGGGTCAATGTTGTCAGTTAGTTAGGCGGTAATTGGGATATGGCAAAGGAGCTAATCAAATACTGTCCATAATAAATAGCAGCTTTATACATCTGTACACTTTTAGTCGGCACAGAGCCATACCATATAAATACAAACGACAACATGAACAACAGATGCACCTTACTAATATTGAGTGTTGGTATTGCAATATCATCACTCTATGGATGTACTGCATTCACTACTACCAATACTCAACTAACCAGCAAGGGATCTTGTCAAAATATCAATAAAAATATAGGTAGTGCACGCAGCGTACATCATACAACAAACAATCAAAATAGCTGTCTACACCGCCAAACTATTACAACCGCCATATCAAGTAGGAGAGATGTTTCACTATCAATGGGAATACGATCATTCATTAAAAGGAAAATTCTAAGAAAGGGTGAAGTTAGTACCGATGATAATGATGATTTAACAGATGATGAAGACAGTGATATTGACGAGAATAAAGAAGATGTTACCCTTCGATCAATATTGCAATCGGAAAGTCCTTCTTCGAACACAGATGATGATGATGAAAGTAGTATTGAAACAACAGCCGAAGATGATGATACATCAAGTATTAATTCCATGAAATCAAAATTAAAGTCCAAGATTAAATCCGCAAAAGATAAAGTATCAGGAAAGGATACTGAAAGTAACACGCCTTCAAACACCAGTGATCAATATGTTAATGATATACTAACAAAGAATAACAACATACCCTATGAAACCGAGGATACAAAACAACGTATTCGCCGTATGAAGTCCGGTACGGGTATGACAGAAGAAGAGAAACAATCATTTTTAACTAACGCGTTAACACGTACATTACCGAAAAGTAAACCTAAAGGTCCACCTATACGACAGGAAATACCTGGTATGGATACCAAGAGTGGTGATAGTAGTACAAAGAAGAGTGGAGGTGAAAAGGACAAGAAATCAACAGATACATCATCATCGTCATCAGCAGCAACAACAACATCGCCATTGGATATTATCATGGATGGTAAAATGAAGAATGAGGATGCAAAAAGAAGGTACATGGAGAGTATTACTAATCCTGATCGATTTGCTACCTTTTCGACATATCAACAGCCTGGTGATAGTGGTGCTGATAGTGTTGTTGATGAGGAGGTGGATACCGCAGATGTGACCTCAGATATTGAGTCAGCTGCAGAGGAAGATGAAGGAGAAATTGAGAGTAGTAGTGCCGAAGATACGGCTTCGGCAGACTTTGCTCAAATGAAACGCCAAATTGCTGAGGATAGAGAGTTACTCAACCCAGTTGAGAAACAGGAACAAAGTGCAGCTAGAGATGCAGTTGAAAGTATTTTGTCAATGATTAGCGCCAATAACGATAAGAAGGCAGAGTCAAAGGATGACGACGATGATGACACTAGTACCAGTAAAACCAAATCAAAAGATGATCATCTAGCAGCACGACTAGGTAAGGCAGCAATGGAACAAGAAAAGAGAGATGCCGAGGCTCGTGCCGCAGCAGAAAAAAAGAAGGCAGATGAAAAACGAAGGTATGCCGAATTACAAAAACAACGTGAGGAACAGGCTGAACGACGTGAGACCGAGCGTATGGAAAAGGCAAGGGCGGTAGCTGAAAAGGCACGTCGACGGGAAGAAGAGACTGCTGCTGCTCAACGACGAGAGTTAGAGGCTCGACAGGCTGCTCAAGATGAATATTGGGCAAAACAATTGAAAAAGGATACGGCAAGGAAAGAACGGAGTGAACCAATTGATATAACTCGAAAGAAGGAGATAATGGCTAGAGATAGTGAAGAGAGAATGGAACGTGAGGTAGCCAAGGATGCAGAGAGGTCAAAGATACGTGAAGAAGAAAGAGCTAGAGAGGATCCACACGAGAGTGAAATCCTCAAAGAGGCCGCAGAGAGAAAGATGAAGGATCGTGAACTTGTGCGTGATATCGAGGCACAATCTGCAGCAAGGATCTCCAACACAGTACCAAGAAAACCAAAAGAAGATGCATCAGTGTCAGCCTTTGTCCGTGAACAACAAAAGAAGAAGGAGGAAATTGATCGTTTGAGGAAGCTTGACGAGGAATCACTAAAGTCACTCAACTCACCTCTACCTTCTCCAGGTCGACCACCAGTTGGAATATCTCCCTCGCCATATCAAGCACTTGATAACATACCAACACCTCCACCACCAGCTCCAGTTCCAGTAGTAAAGTCTTCGGCGGCACCAGATTTGTCACTGGCTTCCCTTACAATGTCAAAGAAGAGCGAGAGTGCACCGGAACCAACTGTGTCAAGTCCTTCGCCTGCACCAGCAGAGCGACTAAATCTCTTTGAAATGACAAAGTTGAAGGATGATGCAGCAAGCCGTCCAGCAGTAAAGAAGAGTTCACCACCGAAAAAGCGTATTGTAAGACAACAAGTTCTACTTGACGACGATGATGAAGAAGATGACGATTCAATGTTGTCCGGTGCACCAGGGCTAACTATAGCAGATGCTCTGAAGAAAGAGAGAAAGAAGGGAGGAGGTAGTGGTCCAGGAGGAAAGGACATGAGTGCAAATGATAAAGCAAAGGCATGGGGTATTGACATGAGCAAGTTTACATAACGTGTACCCCTCTTGTGTGTTTTTCATACTATATGTTTAGTTCTAGATTTAGTAAAGAATAACGAGATGGTTAGAACTTTATAATGAACCCTGCTGCCTGCTCTTTTTGACAATCGTCTGACGTCTCAGTAACTCTGTATGATTACGGCCGTTGCCACCTGAATTCTTCAGTGTAGTCATACGTCGTACTCTCTGATTACTAAACTCAACTAATGACTGACGAGATGAGTCAGTGAACAAACCATTATCTTCATCTTCTTTCTTGGTAAGGACAGCCATTGTTCTACTCCTAGCGCCTCTATGACCAAGTTGTGAAGCTCTAACAAGCCACTTTAGTGCCGTACTACGATCAATGTCAGTGCCAATACCATCTAGCTTACAATCGCCTAGAACAGGCGCGTTTCACAGTTTTTGAAGGTGAAAAAGAGGACATAGTAACGTTTGTTAGTACATGGAGTTGGAAAGGCAATCAAACAGCAAACCAAGTTCAAATGAACTTGTCAAATCACCATAACATCATAGAACACATGAAATCACATGATAAAACATACAAACGCGGACTTTCCAAGCATGTAACAAGCAGCAGCATGATCTTGCTCTTTCAGATGCGCGTTATCACGATTTAGGAAGACGAAAGAGAGATGTTGTAACATATGTTAGTAAATTTGGGTTACAAATACAAACACAAAGGAGGCAGATGGAAATCAAACGAGTAGCTAGATCACCGGGATTTCATTCAAATATCATATATGCAGAGATAAAAACAATACAAACGCGGACTTTCCTGATGCTAATTCAAACAATCGTACTGCCTCTGCTTCATCTTCTTCTACTCCCTCACCAGTATAGTATGCCACACCGAGCTCGTATTGTGCTTGTGGATGTTGATATCTATCAGCACATAACTTGAACCACTTGACAGCTTCTACTGAGTCTGGATCTCGTCCTGCTCTACCTTCGTTGAGTACCATACCATAATAAACAATTGCATCTGGATATCCACTCTCTGCTAGTTGTTGTATGATTTGTAATCCCTTCTCTTGATCACTATCATCAAATTGAATTAATAATGCTGATGCTATACGAAACCTTAATCTATTGCAATATTCACTATTATCTGATGCTTTATTATTGCAATACTTCATATCTTCTAATAACATTGGTAAATCTAAATCTGCAGGGACATTGTCTGGCCACGACTTGCTTGGTGTTTTAGTACTTGTAGTTGCATTACTATTTGCTGAGTATTCCCATTGTTTACGATAGACATCTATTTGTGATTGATGATGTGCAAGTGCTACTTTGAATCTGTTTGACTCAGTGTCTGTATTGTTCTTTTTCTAGCATTTGCATGTTCTACTGTGCAATCCTGCAGCCGATAGTATTGCAGCTGAATTGATTGATAGACTGTGTATCAGTTTTCTATGAGTCATATCTTATGGTATTATCTCTTTATAATTGGTATTGTATAACAAAGGTGAACAACGATGAGCGAAGGCGAGATGATACGGTGGAGAAAAACTCTCATAGTCAAGATAATACCGTCTCAGTTAGAAATGAATCCGATGACCAAATAAAGTAAAATAATACGGATAGCACTAACAAAATTAAAGTCCACTGCTTCCACGCCGTGTGTCATTATTGGTACTGTCTCATTACTCTTAATAGTTGTGAACATAAAGAAGCGTCGATCTCAAATCTAGAGACCTTATCGAGTGAGCAACAAACAATAGTAATGAGCAGTAAAGACTTTGCAACATCCTTCTTTCCGGTGTGTACTTCGTTTGTATCTTCATCTGAATTAGCACCATCCTTCGTAGTTGATACATGGAATAGAATCTTCCCGGACGAAAATAATTGTGGATTACCGTCGGTGCATCAATCTTATACCATTATACCTAATCGACCATGTCTCGCCATCACTGCAAT